>Ga0189286_100071_pt1 | contig 74315 bp, 73 predicted proteins | sample UW69minimetaG_FD_130330 | JGI IMG/M metagenome (GOLD analysis project Ga0189286, IMG submission 130330) | Marine microbial communities from the Costa Rica Dome - UW69 mini metaG | ecosystem: Environmental > Aquatic > Marine > Oceanic > Photic zone | place: Costa Rica: the Eastern Pacific...
CGCTCGGCTTTGCAAGCCCCGCAGGCCAGGCGTGTTGGGGGATGACACATTGACGGTGAAGTAGCTTGCAAGGCTTTCAAAGCGTTTGATGCCGGTCACATAGTCGGCTGCTTTATCTTCTGTGTCCTTGTTTGCCCCCAGATTGACGCCGACAATGCCGCCGCGCCCCGCGCGTTTTTTGAGCCGCGCTTCCATTGCTTCATGGCCTTCATTGTTAAAGCCGAGACGGTTGATGACCGCACGGTCTTGCTGAAGACGGAAGATACGGGGCTTGGGGTTCCCAGATTGAGGGCGCGGTGTTGTGGTGCCCACTTCCGCAAAGCCAAAACCCAGCTTCAGCATTGCGTCGGGCACTTCCCCGTTTTTATCGAAGCCTGCGGCAATGCCCAACGGATTGGGAAAGTGCATGCCCAGCAGATCAATGCCCAGCGCTTCTGGGTCTTTCTTGCCGCACGAACCCAAGCCCGCCTTCAGCGCCAACAGGGTTGCCTGATGTGCCTGTTCCGGGTCCATCAAGCGCAGGAAGGGTAGCGCAAGTGAAGAGAGGCTCATGAGCTCTCTCCTGCGGCTAGGATATGCGCGGGAAACTGATGCTTCCCATCCGGCCCCACTGGAAGATCGTTCACACGGATGACATGGCTCATCTCGAGCGGCATATAAAGGTGAGGGAAGAGTTCGCCACCGCGCGATGCTTCCCACTTAAGCGCATCTCCCAGAGCCTTGATCGAAACGCTCACAAGAACGAGGCCTTGTCGCCCGGTGAAATGGAGGGAAGCTGTTTCTGCCGCCTGCGCTGCGGTCGAGAAGTGAATATATCCATCCTTCAGATCGATTGAGGCGCCTTTGAAGACCCCAGCGGCCTCTGCAGCAGCCCACTCATCTTTACTTATGATTTTGTAGATCTCGCTGGCGCTCACCCGTGGCCTTCTTTCGCGTCAAATGTCTGCCGAATCCGGCTTTTTTCGCCCCTTGGCGCGGCACTTTAGTCCCGCACCCCAACGCCTACAAGGAGCAGAACGCCCCACTAGAAATAGGCTTGTATTCACGATTATATACTTGACGTACCATCCCTCCGTACCCATATGAATTGGGACAGGGAGATACGCCGATGTTCGATCTAACAAACGAAATATACACCAACAAAGACAAGGCCCGCGAGCATCTTGAGGCCATCCATTGGCCCGATGGTCCACTCTGCCCCCATTGTGGCAATTGCGATCAGGACCGCATCACCAAACTTTCCGGCAAATCTACCCGTCCCGGCGTCCACAAGTGCAAAGAGTGCCGTAAGCCCTTCACTGTGACGGTCGGAACCGTCTTTGAACGCTCAAAGGTGCCCCTCAACAAATGGGTGCTTGCCACTCACCTTATGGCCGCATCCAAAAAAGGCATGTCAGCCCACCAACTGCACCGCATGTTGGGCGTTACCTATAAAACCGCTTGGTTCATGGCCCACCGCATTCGTGAGGCCATGAAAGAGAACACAGACACCTCCGGCCCTATTGGGGGCGAAGGCAAAACCGTAGAAGCCGACGAAACCTATATCGGCAAGCGTGACCGTCCTTATGTCTCTCCACAACGTAAAGGCCGTCCCTACCTCAAGAACCGCAAAGGCGGCGTCCAGAAGCGTACCGTTGTCTCTCTTGTCGAACGCGGCGGGAAGGTTCGTTCCTTCCATGTAGACCACGCAACCAAGGACACAGTGCGCGATATTCTGGTGCGCAACGTACCCCGCGAAACCACTCTCTACTCCGACGAGTCCCGCCTCTATACAGAGACAGGCAGGGAATACTCAGCCCACGAAACCGTCAATCATTCCGCCAAAGAGTATGCCCGTGGCGTGATCCACACCAACACCATCGAAGGCTTTTTCTCCATCTTCAAACGCGGCATGAAGGGCGTCTATCAGCATTGTGGCGAGGCTCACTTACACCGCTATCTTGCCGAATTTGATTTCCGCTATAACCACCGTACCGCGCTCAAAGTCTCAGATAATGAACGCGCTAACGCTCTCTTGGCCGGTGCCCGTGGCAAGCGCCTTACCTATCGGCGGACTGGTGAAGCCTCGCTCGCCTAAGCAAAAAGCGAGGGCTTTCCTACGGTTTTTAGCCTCTAGGACAAAATAGGCATTTTCAGCTATAATATGAGGGAACCGAGCGCAAACTCGATTCCCTCGTCCACGCCGTTGACACGGAACCGCACGTGGACCTGATTTAGCAGCGTCGAGATGACGCCGCATTCCCTTGGTAGGCGGTCCCCATATAGATGGAGGCCATATTGGCCAGAGATAGAAAGCCCCAAACGGGGCAAAATAGTAGAATTATCCTCATAAACGAAGATGGTAAGAAACGAGTTCTTGCCTCTCTGGATTTCGACCTAGATTTACTTCTTAGGGTTTTTATGGCCCTTGTTTTGTTGGCCACCTGATTTCATGGGACGAGGCTCTTGAGAACGAAGAGCCTCGCGCCCCGCATCCTCTTTCGGTTGAGGGGGAGTCTTCAACATACGGCGGAGTATCTCGTCGCCTTCTTCATCTGTTTTTTTATCGGTGGCTGACATGAGCGATCCTAGCGCTGACTTTCCAAGGCTTGCTAAAGAGACTGAAGACATTCGAAGTGGTATGTTGGCCTTAATGTTTGAGTGGGCAGAACTAGAGAACGCTCTTGCTTTGTTGCTCGGTAAAATCATTCACGATCCGTCGAATAGCCTAGCATCGGCTATCTATTTTGCACCCTCTAACACCGAAACACGAATGGGTATTGTGACAGCCGCACTCAAAGTCAATCTAAGCCCGTCCCCACATTTTACGGAAATATTAAAGCGCTGGAAAACATTGCAAAACCGGTTTGGGCGGAAAAAGAATATAAGAAATCAAATTGCGCACGGCCAAATCATAACGATCCGATTCAACGGGAAAAACCACATCCGCTTAACCTCACCTCTTTTTGATTTTTCTCGACATTCTGATTCTCTGAAAAAAGGTCAAAAGCCCGGCTTAGGGCCAAGCGAAATAACGAACGCGGCAACCGGAATAAAAACTCTCACCCTCGAAATCCACGAGTGGTGGAAAATTGTTAGCGCTCCTCATTCGAAAGACGTTGATGCATTGCTCGAAAAACTTCCGCCGCCAAACTCGACTCCGCCCCAATAAACCATCTCTCAATAACGCCCGACTCCCTCAGAACCATCTCCCCCGCCTCGATCATCTCGGGCGTGACCTCAATTTCCTCAGCTTTTTCCGAATCTTTCATATCTGGTACGTTAGCTATATAATTGGGCTTGTATTCCTATTACAATGCGCCCATGACAAATTCACTTTCTCATGGCGCGGTTTGGGCTGCCATCGACACGCTTGCGGACCGCTATGGCCATTCGCCGTCTGGCCTCGCCCGCCTCGCTGGCCTTGATCCCACGACATTCAACAAGTCCAAGCGGCGCACCGCATCTGGACGGCTTCGCTGGCCGAGCACCGAAAGCCTCTCGAAAATCTTGGAGGCGACAGGAGCGACGCTGGATGAGTTTTCATCCCTTGCCGGATCGGGCGGGTCAGGCACCTCAGCCCTGTCACTCATCCCGGTCATCGGCATGGCGCAGGCAGGTGATGGGGGGTTCTTTGATGATGCTGGGTTTCCGGTCGGTGGCGGTTTTGATGAGATCAGCTTTTCCGACGTGGGCGACCCGAACGCCTACGCATTGGAGATCAGCGGCGACAGCATGGTGCCACTCTACCGCCATGGCGACCGGGTGATTGTGTCACCTGCAGCCACTGTGCGACGCGGCGACCGTGTTGTCGTTAAAACCCGGGAAGGGGAAGTGCTCGCCAAGTTGCTGACCAAACAAACGCCAACGTCCATAGAGCTTACCTCGCTCAACCCTGACTATGACGACCGAACGCTCAACGTGCGCGACGTGGTTTTTATGGCGAAAATCATCTGGGCGAGCCAATAGGCGGTCTGATCTGATGACAGGTTGATGCTGAATCGGCAACCGCGCCGCCTTTTTGGATCTGAATAACCCGGTCAATCATCGCGTCATTGCCGCTCGCCAGGGCATCCTTGAGAATGCGCATGCGCTCAAATATCAGTGTCTCGAGCGCATCCGGGTTTTTCGGCAATCTGGCCTCTTGCAGCAAACTCATCGCTCTACTCCTAAATGGCTCATCCCCCAACGCAGCCAGTTGCAGGGCGCCTTGATACACAATGACTAAATCGTCTGGTCGCAGCGCGAGCGCCCGATCATAGGCTGCGATCCCCGCATCTATGTCTGCGCCATAAATTGTGCGGCCAAGAAAACCGCCCACTTCGGAAATCTCAAGATGCCAAGCACCGAGCAAGGCTTGCATCCATGGATTGTCTGGCTCCCGAACCGCGACATATTCCAGATGCGCGCGGCCCTCGTCTGCATAGCCTTCTGTATACGCCATCAGACGACCTTCCAGGCGAGCCTTGATGCCGAGCGCCACCGCTAATTGCAGATGGCCTTCCGCAAAATCAGGTTCCGCTGCAATCGCAGCTCCGGCGTCCTCTTCTGCTTGCTCAATGAACTTCAAGCGATCCTGAGGTGCTGCAACTAGGTTCGCATGCACCAAACCGGCGCGCGCTGCCAGTGCCAATCCTTCCGCTGTATTGGTTGACCGCGCTTCTTCCGCAGCACGCGGGAAATCACCTGATGCAAATATTGCCCGTGCAGTTGCCAAATCCGACGAGGCTGCCGCACTTGTGACTGTCATCAACCACAGGCCAACGCTTACAAAAACTTGGCGTGACAGGTTCATCGCTTGAACGCCTCGTCGAAGAGGTAAGGGTCGTCTGCATGCCGTGTCCCAACAAATGCCGTCGCATGGGTTCCCCACTGGCGCATGGCCCCTGGGCTTGAAATTCCCATGGGCCAGAGGATGAAACGTTCCGTTCTTTCTGTCCCCGCCACGATGCCGTCCGGCGCAAAGAGGGATCGGCGTGTTCCGCCTTCCGCTTTAGCGGAGCGAAGGCCGAATTCCGGCGAAGCATGCTCATCAACCACGCGCAGCGTCTTGGCGTCTTCCCAAGATGGCGTTACTGAAAGGCCGCGCAGGTAGTGACTGCCCGATGCCACATGCAACACCAGACGTTCGCCTTCCTGCAGATGCGGCGCCTGCATTGGTGTCAGCGGCTCTTCACGGAGATCATTGTCTTCAGCGATAGATACGCGTTGCACAAGATCGGTCGGAAAGAACAGGTGATAGCAGCCACAGCTGTGAAAACTGTCATAGACGAGCGGACGGCCCTGCCGGTCGAGCGTTACGCGCCAAACAAGACCGTCCAATGCCCCGCCAAGAATATCAAAGACCCCCTCCTTCGGACGCTCGGGAAACCAGACAGTGTAAACCAGTTGCGGCAAGACCTCACCATCCATTCGGGTATGGGCAAGCCGGACATAAACGACTGGGTCATTCGGGTCTGTGCGCGGGATGACTCCATCGCTGCTCCAATGTGGTCGTCCCAACTTGTCCGCGGCAGATGTTTCTTCAACAGCGAAAACCGGGGCATAGGCCTCGGCCATTCGCATCAGTACAGATCCTGTAACATCGGGAATGCCGAGGGCGTTTTGCGCAGATAGACTGATGAAGGCCGCAACATCACTGGAGGACAGATCAGAACGCGTCGGTAGCGTGTAACGGGTTTCAGACGCGCTCCACGTTGACGGATCTTCGCCAAATGTCGGCAGATTTTCGGCCTTCCAGCGATCAAACCCCAGCGCCACGCCGAAATGTGTCAACGGATAAAGACCAGCGGCGCGGACCCAATCATTGTAGTGATTGGGGGGGCGGGCTGCCGTCAGTAACCGCGACTGGAAAGCGGCGTCCTTGAAATCGCGTGCGAGAAGCATCTCCGCGCACTCGTCAACCATGAGGATGATGTCACCTGTGCCAAGGTTTTGGAGTTCAACGCTGCGGCCTTCCCGGTCCAAAGCGCGCAACCTTCGGATCCATTCATCAAAGCGCGCCATCTCTCCCATATCGTCTCTGAAGCTTGCCAGAAAGCGATTGACCCGAAGATAGGGAAACCCTGAAATCGGCGCCGCCTCAGCGTCTCCAACCTGTTTGTCAGCAATGCGTTGATCCACCCGGTCGATCAGAGAGCTGCATTGAGCCAAACGATCGCCACCATCAGACAAGCCCGCGCAGGCAGAAAGCAGGCCCAAAACCCCGCCTACCAAAAGCACATTTCTTAAGCGACTAAACATGGGCGCGATCATGGGGCTTTCGCCCCACCATCACAATGGCTTGTGCTTCAAGAAAATGTCAGATCGTGTCAACCCTCTGAAAGGTCTTCACCGGCCAGTGCACGACGGATCAGCGCTGAGGTTTCTTTCACACCATAAAGCGCGATGAAGGACCCGAAACGAGGACCCTGGCTTTCTCCCAGCAACACCTCATAAAGAGCCTTAAACCACTCCCGCAGGTTTTCGAAGCCATGGGTTTTGCCGACTTCATAGACCTCGGACTGCAACTCTTCGCCCGTCGCATGAGGGTCCGCTGCCTCAAGCTTGGCGACGAGCGCTTCAAACGCAGGCCGCTCTTCCTCCGTCATGGCGCGATAAGATTTGTTGGGCTTTACGAAATCATGGAAATAGTTGATCGCATAGCCCACCAAATCATTCAGCTTTGGATGGTTTTCCGGCGTGGCCTCTGGCGCATAGTTCTGAATGAAACCCCACAGCGCAGCCGGGTCTTCTGAATGACTGGCACTCACCAAGTTCAGAAGCAGCGAATAGCTGATCGGGACATCAGAAACTGGTGGCTTGCCCTCATGAATATGCCAGACAGGATTGCCGATCTGCGCCTTTGGTTCCTGGCCAGGGAAGCCGGTCAGGTGGGACAGATATTCATCCACGTTCTTCGGAATCACATCGAAGTAAAGCCGCTTTGCTTTGCGCGGCGCCTGATACATGAAGAGCGAGAGGCTCTCCGGGCTTGCATAGCGCAGCCATTCATCAATGGTCAGGCCGTTGCCGCGGGACTTTGAGATCTTTTCGCCATTCTCGTCGAGGAAGAGCTCATAGTTGAACCCCTCCGGCGGCTGTTCGCCAAGAACCCGGGTGATCTTATTCGAGAGTTTCACACTGTCGATCAGATCCTTGCCCGCCATTTCATAGTCAACCTTGAGCGCCGCCCAGCGCATGGCCCAGTCCGCCTTCCACTGCAGTTTACAATGACCGCCAGTGATCGGTACTTCGGTCTTCACACCATTGGCCGGATCTTCAAACACAACTGTTCCCTTAGAAACATTTCGTTCCAGCAGGGGCACATAAAGCACTTCGCCGGTTACCGGGGAAATTGGCAAGATCGGTGAATAGGTGCCTCGGCGTTCCTGCCGCAAGGTCGGCAGCATGATGTCGAGAATATCGTCAAACTTCTCCAGTACCTTCAACAGCGTCTCATCAAAACGACCTGAGGCATAATAGTCGGTCGATGACGCAAACTCATATTCAAAGCCGTAGCTGTCGAGGAAAGCCTGCAGGCGCGCATTATTGTGCGCCCCGAAACTGTCATGGGTGCCGAACGGGTCCGGGACCTTGGTGAGCGGCCGGTTCAGATGTTCGGTCAACACCTCTTTGTTCGGCACATTATCAGGGACTTTGCGCAGACCATCCATATCGTCTGAGAAGCAGAGAAGCTTTGTGGGCACATCTGGCATCAGTATCTGGAAGGCATGTCGCACCATGGTCGTGCGCGCCACCTCGCCGAATGTCCCAATATGGGGCAGTCCGCTGGGGCCATAGCCGGTTTCAAACAGGATCTCGCCCTTGTCCGATCCGCTTTTTTCCAGGCGTTTGACCAGTTTTCGGGCTTCCTCGAACGGCCAGGCCTTGGCGGACTGACCGAGATCCTGGAGCTCTGCCAAACTGACAGGCACAGATGCCGTCGACGGATCACTGGACATAATTGCCTCAATTACTGCTTAAAGGTTTTTAAAGCCCCGGAAACTAGGCTTTCGGCAGGTGTCAGTCAACGCGACCTCTATAGAACTTATCAGGTTGTTTCCGGGCGACCGGCAAAAGAAGGAGTGGCGGTGTGAGTTTGTCCGCCGAACCATCCAAGATCAACAAAACGCCTGATTATGGCGCATCTGGCGTAAGTGCCGCTGCCCAGCCGCCTGCGGTAGATCCGAGGATTGAGGCTGAACAGGTACGTCGACTTTTCGATCTCGGGAAGGCTGGCAGTATCATTGTCTTTATTGCTCTTGTGATGGTCTGGCTGCCTTTCATGGGCACATCGTCAATTAGTGAGTTTATGATCCCGTTCGGGATGTTGGTCACCTCACAGTCCGCTTTCAACTGGTTGCGCAAACAATATCATTCGGACGAGGCGGGCGAGGTTTCCTCCAAGCAGTGGGGTGAACGTTACACGCTCATCTGCCTCCTCTCGGGCGGGGCATGGGGTGTTGCAGGTGTTCTGTGGCTCCCGGATGCGCTCTTTACGTCTCAGGCGATTTTTGGTGTGGCCGTCGCTGGGCTTTCTCTTAACACGGTGATGTCGCGTCATGTCTACCCTCGCGCCATGATCGCCTACACCGCCGCTGCCGCTCTGCCTGGCATGATCGCCCTCCTAGCCAGCGCGCACTGGGAGGGGCAGCTCATGGTGGCGCTCAGTTCATTAATGTGGATCGTTCTGTATTCAGCCACAAAAAAACTGCATCTGACGAGCATCGCCGCCATCTCCCTTCAATTGCAGAATGATGAATTGGTCGGTGGTCTGGCGGCGGCTAAAGCAAAGGCTGAGAAAAAAGCCAAAGATGCAGAATCTGCTTACGCGGTTGCCCGCAAAGCAGCGCGCTCACGGCAAGATTTTCTTTCCATGGTCACTCATGAAATTCGCTCGCCGCTCGCCAGTCTCTCCGGTCTTGCGCACATGCTCGAAGCGACTGAGCTGGATGAGAAACAGCGCAGCTATGCGCGCGGGGTGGAAGAATCGAGCCGTCTTCTCAACCGCCTGGTGGATGACCTGTCAGATCTAACAGAGATGGAAGCTCTTTCGATCAAATTGCGCCCGACTGACATGTCCCCCACGGAGATTGCCCAGGCAGCAATCCATGTGACACGTCATGATGCATCTTGCAGAAAATTGTCGATCGAGGTCGATGAGCTGCCGGGGACGCCCAAATCTATTCACAATGATCCGGACAGGGTGAAACAGGCTCTTGTCAATCTGATCGTGCGGGCGCTTCGCACAACGGAGGTGGGTGGCGTGATCGTGCGTCTTTCGCCGGTCGATATAGATGATGAGATCGGCGTCAGGTTTTCCGTCACAGACACAGGCGCCGGCATGCCATCTGAGGACGCTGCTCGCCTTTTCTCGGCCCTCGACAATGAAGGGGAACATGCGCCTCTGAAACGCCGCGATGTCAATCTGACGATTTGCGACCGTCTCGTCCGTCTGATGGGCGGACGGGCTGGTGCTGACAGTATAATTGGCGGAGGCTTTACAGCCTGGTTTGTCCTCGCTCCAGATATCAACCAGGATCCCAAACAACGCCGAGGACAGACCGCAAACCCGAGTAAAATATCGGCTAACAGTGGTCAGATACTCGATTTCGAGCGGGTCTATGAGCTGGAACAAGACCTCGGAACAGCCCGTATCGCCGACCATCTCGGCGAAGCCATTCATGCGATTGGTGATTTGCAGAAAGCTTTGAGCGAAGCTGTAAGACGTGGTGACCACCGCACTCTTCGTGCCATGGCCGAAAGTCTCGCCATAGAAGCAAATGCAATCGGCCTCACTGGCCTTTCAGGAGGTGCGTCACATCTTCTTGATGATCTCCCAGTAGAAACCCGCGATCAGGTTCTTTCTGATCGTGTGGGTCAGCTCGAAGTTAAGTTCAAGTCAGGGACCAACGCGCTGACCAGAGCCTACCCGGCCCTTGCAGGATAAAACTCAACCCTTCCGATTGCTCCGCTATACTGCGGCGGATGTCTGACTTTTCCGCCCCCGATTCTTCCCACGAAGAAGACGCGCCCGCGACGCTCATTGCCGCCGTGCCTTTGCCCGGCGGCGGGGCAATCGGTGTGTCTAATGACGGGGAAATTGTGGAATGGAGTGCCGAAGAGGCAATTTCCGCGCTGGCGGAACGGCCGCTCCTTCTTTGCCATCGTCGGTTTACCGCAAGACGCGCGGCGGGTGCGGCTGGGCGCGGGGGGGCAGCAAATGGTAAGAGCCTTTACCCCGGAATCTATGACGTCCTGGAGCTCTTTGCCTTTGTCCGTCCCGCACAGTTTTGCGTCCCGACCCCAGCGGGTCTTGCACAACAAGTCGGGCTTGCCACGCCAACCAATGCAGAGGAAGCAGCGCTCACGCTCCATCTCATTGCGAAAGCGCTCCTGAGCGAGTTGCAAAGCCAATCCTATCCGGACCGGGAGGAGACGGTGCGCATGGCAAAAGCCCTGATGGATACAGGCTGGCCATGGGCGCCTTTTGTTATCAGCGCCCTTGGTGACCTGGCGCCAAACTCCGTCACCGCGGCACGGGCCCGCCTCGATATTTGGTCGCGCCTGGAGGAATGGGAAGATCAACCACCCCCCCCGCCCCCAAGTGCGCTACCCGTTGATCCGGACGCAGCACGGGAGAGACTTCAGCTCTTAACCGGCGCCGACGCGGAGGAACGGGAACAACAGGCTGCCTACACTGCAACGGCTGCCAAAGCGTTTCTCCCGAGAGAAACCGCTGATGCGCCACAAATATTGCTGGCAGAAGCGGGCACTGGAACCGGCAAAACGCTGGGATATATTGCACCGGCGAGCCTGTGGGCTGAACAGAATGACGGCACGGTCTGGCTGTCGACTTATACAAAAAACCTTCAACGCCAGCTTGATCAGGAACTCAACCGCCTTTTTCCTGATCCAAAAGAGAAGGAAGAGAAAAGCGTTATTCGAAAAGGACGAGAGAACTATCTCTGTCTGCTTAATCTCGAGGAAACCGTCGGCGGACTCCTGACAGGCTCTCAAGGTGCAGCAGCCATCCTCATGGCGCGGTGGGCCTGCTACAGCCGAGACGGAGACATGGTCGGCGGCGACTTCCCCGCCTGGCTCCCAGGCGCCATGGGCGCAAAAAGCATTGCCGCAGGTCTCACAGACCGACGAGGCGAGTGCTCTTACTCTGCGTGCGCGCATTACAAAAAGTGCTTTATCGAGAAAGCAGTCCGCAAAGCGCGGCGCGCGCAAATTGTGGTCGCGAACCATGCCCTCATCATGATCCAGGCAGCCCTAGATCACACACTTGCAAGTCCCGGTTCAGAACTGCCAAGCGGGGAAACTGCCGGTGGGGCTGAGGATGATGAGCCGATGAACCTTTATGCCCGGCGACATATTGTGTTCGACGAGGGGCATCACCTTTTTGATGCTGCTGATAGCGCCTTTTCGTCCTTCCTGAGCGGACGGGAAATGTCAGAGCTCAGAAGATGGACAAGAGGTCCCGAAGATGGGCGACGCAGGCGCAGCCGCGGCCTGCAAGACCGCGTCAGCGATCTTCTGGCTGGTGATGAGGAGGGAGAAGGTCTTCTGGACGCCGCAACACGGGCCGCGGCGGCGCTGCCGTCCCCGGGGTGGTTGTCACGCTTGGGATCTGATGCCAGCAAAGGGCCCGCTGAGGCCTTTTTGACCGCGGTCCGGCATGTTGTGCTTGCACGATCAGATTATCCAGACAGTCCATACTCCCTTGAATCTGATCTACGTCCGGCAAATGAAGAGTTGAGCGAGGCGGCGGCAAATCTTGATGTTGCCCTTGCGAAGCTTGGTCGCTCTTTCAGTTCCCTTTCAGATTGTCTTCGGCGTCTTATGGATGCGCATAACGAGACGCTCGACACATCAACCAAAACGCGGATGGATGCAGCTATCCGCGGTCTTGACCGCCGCGGGCGGGCGACCCTCCCTGCATGGCGCATGATGCTCTCAGACTTGATGAGTGATCCCAAAGAAGCCTTTGTCGATTGGCTCTCGATTGAACGCATCGGCGGGACAGATTTCGATGTCGGCCTACACCGACATTGGGTCGACCCAAGCGAACCTTTTGCCGAGGCCGTGCTGCAACCTCTCCATGGTGGCCTCATTACATCTGCCACACTTAGAGACCGAACATCACCGGATGATGATCCAGATGATGGCTGGCAAACTGCAGAAGTCAGAACTGGTGCAACACATCTAGCCACCCCTGTGGAACGCGCTCACTTCACATCGCCTTTCGACTATGCAGGCCAATCCCGCATATTTGTGGTGCAGGATGTTGCCCGCGATAGCGCTGACCAGGTCGCCAGCGCCTATCGCGATCTCTTTTTAAACGCTGGCGGCGGTGGGCTTGGTCTGTTCACTGCTGTCAATCGACTACGGGCAGTCTATGGTAAGCTCGTCGAGCCTCTGGAAACGGCGGGCCTGCCTCTCTACGCGCAGCATATTGATGCCATCGATACAGGCACGTTGGTGGACATATTCCGGGCGGAAGAAAAATCTTGCCTCTTGGGAACCGACGCGGTTCGCGATGGTGTCGATGTGCCGGGTGCCTCGCTCCAACTCATCGTGCTCGACCGCACACCCTGGCCCCGCCCCGACATTCTCTATAAAGCGCGCCGGGCAGCCTTTGGTGGCGGGCGATATACCGACATGATAACCCGGCTCCGTCTGCAGCAGGCCTTTGGACGTTTGGTGCGGACCGCGACAGACAAAGGGGTCTTCGTACTGCTCGATAACCGAATGCCGACGCGGCTTACGAGCGCGTTTCCACCAGAAACGCCTATTGAGCGTCTCAGTCTTGCTGAGACAATTGTTGAAATGCGGAAATTCCTCACGGCGCCCTGATTATCCGGGGCGTTTTCAGGCCTTGCCCTTCTCCGCTCTGCTTGGGAGATTTTTCGCTTATTTAGTCGCATTTTCGAGCCACAAAAGTCTCGCAACTTTTGCTGAAAATGCTCTAAGTTGCGGGTCCTTGCCCGCATGCCCTCTCAGGCGCGGCGTCTTCCAGAAATAGGCTAGCTTTATGTCGCAGACGATTAACCCCCATACCGCTCTTATCTACGTCATGGTGACGATGTCCGCTGTTGATGCGGCTATCAGTGACAATGAAACACGGAAAATCGGCAATATCGTCACCAACCTGCCCGTCTTTAAGGACTTTAACGTGGATCGTCTTCTGGGAGTTGCCGAAGAATGCGCGGCGATTCTGGCAGAAGATGGTGGTCTTGATGCGGTGTTTGGTCTCGCACGCGATGCGCTGCCACCTCATATGTACGAAACGGCTTATGCCCTTGCCGTCGATGTTGCCGCAGCTGATCTGGCTGTTGGGCAGGAAGAGTTGCGACTACTCCAAATCCTGCGCGATACGCTCGGCATTGAAAAACTCTCCGCGGCGGCCATTGAACGCGGTGCCCGGGCGCGTCACGCGACACTATAAGGCCCAAACTGGCTGCAGCGATCAACAATTCGTGGACAGGCGATGGAGGAAGCTCTTCTCAGCATTGAACCAACACTTCGCCTGACTGTTTTCCTGGGTGTCTTGGGCATCATGGGGGTTTGGGAATATCTTGCCCCGAAGCGCCCACGCTCCTTCTCCAAGCTCAGGCGATGGTCTACGAATCTTGGCCTGAGCATTGTAAACGGATTGATGCTGCGGGTTCTCGTCCCTGTTTTGGCGGTCGGTGCTGCAGCATGGGCGGAGAGCCAATCCATAGGCCTGCTCGCCATTCTTGGTCTTCCCTACCTACTGTCCTGTGTTCTTGCATTTATCCTTCTTGATCTGCTGATCTACGGACAGCATGTGCTGTTTCATTACGTGCCGGTATTTTGGCGTCTTCATCAGGTGCATCATGCGGATCCCGATATCGATACGTCCACGGGCATTCGTTTCCACCCCATCGAGATCCTGCTGAGCATGGGGATCAAAATCGGTGCAGTCATCCTGCTGGGAGCCCCGGCAGTTGCGGTCATCCTCTTTGAAATCGTGCTGAACGCAACTTCCCTCTTCAACCATGGGAATGTCCGGCTTGCAGGTTGGGCTGATCGCCTCATTCGCCGGATTTTTGTCACACCGGACATGCACCGTGTCCATCACTCAGTGATCCAACGGGAAATCGACAGCAATTTCGGTTTCAATTTCTCCATCTGGGACCGTCTTTTCGGCACCTACCGGGAAGCCCCGGAAAAAGGTCACGAGGGCATGGAAATAGGGCTCAAGGAGCACCAGGACTGTGGACCCACGAGGATCGCCTGGAGCCTGGTCTTGCCTTTCCGGTCGCTGCATGGGAAAGACGGACCATGAAACGTCTCTGTCTAATGCGTCATGCCAAATCTGACTGGAACCAGCCGGAAACCGAAGACTCCCAACGCAGGCTCAATGGGCGAGGTGTAAAGTCCGCCGCATTTCTTGCAGGGTTTATTGTCGACAAGGGATGGACACCCGATCACGTCTTGTGTTCAACAGCTGTCCGTGCGCGATCAACCATCAAACCGCTGGCCGAAACACTGCTAGACAGGTGTGCTGTTGAATATCGTGACGATCTTTACATGGCGATGCCGGACACATTGTTGAACGCCGTGCGCGGGCTCGACGACACAAACGAAACAGTTCTCATCGTTGCACACAATCCTGGCCTGGAAATGCTTGCTGTTGCGTTGGCGGATGAAGAAAGCAAGGACATGTCGGCACAGATGGCTGATCACTATCCAACCGGTGCGCTGGCTGTCTTTGAGTTTGATGTAGAAAAGTGGGCCGACATTGAAGAAGGCGCAGGCCGCGCTGTATTTTACGGCAAGCCACGTGAGTTGATGAAAAACAGCTAAGCGCTACAGCCTATCGCGTTCAATCTGAGCCAAAAAAAGCGCTGAGATTAAGCGCTTTTTGGCACCTTGATGAAATATATGAAACGCCAAGCGCTTTAGAAAATCGACCCCCCGAAATAGCGGTCGGAAAGCCTCCCACTTGTCCCGTCCATGAACATGTCCTGAAGCTGTGCGTTAAGTGCCTTGACCAGATCCTGGTCTTCCTCTCGAACAACGAGACCGATGCCTTGACCGAAGAAAGCTTCATCACTGATCGGGGTGCCAAGCGTGGTGCAGCAGCCCTGCTCCTTAATCCACTGCAGCATCGCGACATTGTCCCCAAAAGCTGCTTCGACCTTTCCTTCAGCAACCTGTTGCAATGCTTCTGACAGGGAACGGGTCCTCACAAGGTCGACCTCTGGATATTGCGCGTTTAGGTAGGCCTCATGAACGCTTCCGTCCTGCACGGCAATCTGGGAGCCCGCAACCCGCAGCAAACCCGGTCCCGCAATTCCCGCACCTTTTGATGCAACAAATCGTCCTCGCGACCCGTAATAGGGACTGGAAAACACGACCCCCTGAGATCGGGTAGACGGAATCCGCATAGACGCAGCAATGAGATCAATGTCTCCACGTCGTAGTGACGGCATCAAGTCGGACCACGACCTCACTTCAAAGACACACTGCCGTCCGAGGCGGCGGCATAATTCCTTGGCGACATCAATGTCAAAACCTGCAGGCTCGCCGTCCACATCCACGTAGTTGAACGGAGCAAAATCTCCCTCCGTCGCAACGACTAGTGGGGAAGGCTCAGCGCTGATGTTCTGGCGTCCGCCGGTCTGTGCGATGGGGGGTTTTTCAGCTGCAGCAATTTCACCTTCAACGTTTTCCGCTTCAACTGTTCTTGGCGCAGGAAGCGGGATCGGCGCGTCGGGCGCAGCGGTAAGGCTGTTTTCACTTTCGAGCTGGGCTGGCTCTCCCTGATCTACCTCCAGGCGGGTTGGCACTGCCGTTTCACGCTTTTCCGGCTCACTCATTGTGATTTGGTCGCTCTTTGACCCGACTGGAGGCAACGCATCACGCTCCGGTCCTAACAAGGGCTCATGCGCGTCGGCTCCCTCTTGAACGCTTTCGACCACAGGTTTGGTCTCGTCTAACGCTATGGGGAGCGTGCGGGAAGGTCCGGTTCCGACCGGCGTACCTTCAATGACGATTGCAACCGCGCCGCTTAAAAGCACAACTGCCAGTAGGTTTATGAGAAGAAGCCAGCGCATCGGCGGAGAATGCCGAAGGCTCTCCCTGTGGTCCAGTGCCCCGCCCATCAATTCGGGCTCAGCGTTAATGGCGACCACTCAACTCAAGAGTGTAGGCGCGCACCAACCTATCTAAACCCTTGTATTGCAATGATTAACCATAATTTTACCATAAAATATGTCGTTCATTTTAAGGGGCTGGTCTGAATGAGGGGGGAAAAGGAGACGTCGGGAAACGGCGCCGGTCTTCATGTGCATTTGCGGGGCTTTGACGAGGCTGCACCGGCCTTCGCGCTGAAACAGCCGCAAATTGGCGCTCTGCTGTTGGCGCAGGGCGCGGTATCGCCGTCTGAGCTTGCCCAGGCGCACGACAGACAGAGACAATCAGGGCTGCGACTCGGTGAAGAACTGATCGGTCATGGGGGCGCTCGCGCCTTTGATGTCTATCGAGCGCTGGCCACGCAGCGAGGCATCCGCTTCATCAATCTGTTTCTCACCCCGCCAGATATGCGGTTGCTAGATGCAGAAGACATCGCTTTCTATCTGCAGCACCAATGCCTTCCGTGGACGACAGACGGGACGACGCGAACCTATGTCGCTGTGGATCTTGCAAGTGCGTCGGCAGCGCTGGAAGAAAAAACAGCGGAGCCCTTTTTGCTGCTCCAAACTGCCCCACTTGATATTCTGCATTCAGTCCGGTCCGCCTTCGGCGACGAGTTGACCCAACGAGCCCAATTCGCGCTCATGGAGGATCAGCCTGATGCGTCAGCGCAACAGCTCCTGTCCAAAGAAGCAAAGATGGTCTGCCTGTTTGGATTTTCTATGTTGCTCGCAGGGGCTTTCCTTTTTCCCAGCTCCGCAATTCTTACACTCAACGTCGCAACCATTATCGCCTTCATAGCTTTGGCTTCATTGAGACTTCTCTCTGTGAAGATCGGTCGACAATTGGTTCCCAGGAACACGGCGGGTATTGAACGCACGAGTGACCGGGACCTCCCCCTCTACACGATTATGGTGCCACTCCTTCAAGAAGCAGACGTTCTCCCCATCCTGATGGACGCCATCCAAAAGCTGGATTATCCGCTTGCCAAGCTCGACATCAAACTTGTGCTCGAAGAAACTGACCAGGGAACCATCGAGGCAGCCCGCAACCTGGCACTTCCTGGAAATGTCGAACTCATTCTCGTTCCCCCATCCCATCCACTCACTAAACCAAAAGCATGCAATTATGCACTCGAGTTTGCCCGAGGCGAATTCCTGGTTGTGTATGATGCAGAAGACATTCCGGGCCCCGCTCAACTCCGCGAGGCAGTGCAGGCCTTTAAAACCGGGGGCCCTCGCCTTGCGTGCGTCCAAGCCCCCCTTGCTTACTATAACTGGGATGAGAACTGGCTCACGCGGCACTTTGCTATCGAGTATGCCTCTCTTTTCGATCTTCTTCTCCCGGCTCTCGCGCGGTTTGGGCTGCCCTTCCCGCTCGGCGGCACCTCCACCCATTTTCGTACGTATATCTTGAAGAAGGTCGGTGCCTGGGACCCCTACAATGTCACCGAAGACGCGGATCTGGGTTTCCGGCTTTGCGAACATGGCTATAAGACTAGCGTCATTTCAACGGCAACTCTGGAAGAGGCAAACTGTCTTTTGCCCAACTGGATACGACAACGGTCTCGATGGCTGAAGGGATGGATGCAGACTTACATTGTCCGTATGCGTAAGCCGCGTCAGACATATGCCGCTCTTGGACCTGTTGGCTTTGTCATTCTCCAGATCGTCACCGGCGGTTTCTTGTTGTCAGCACTTGCCCATCCGCTGTTTTATGTTTTGCTCTTGTGGATGTTTGTAAACGGGTTCACATCGATGGAAGGTGTCGGCCCCGCCATCATGGGGCTTCTCAATTTGAGCGTTCTTTTTATTGGCTTTGGTGCGGCCATCATTGCCGGTCTTGTCGGTGCGCAAAGACGCGGACTCACAGGGCTTGGTCGGCATGTGTTCACAATGCCGCTCTATTGGCTGCTCATCTCAACTGGTGCCTACAAAGCACTCCATCAGCTTTTTTCCCGACCGCATTACTGGGAGAAGACCGTTCACGGCGTCAGCGCCCAAATGCCCGCCTATGCGGCACGGGCCCGAAGAGGGCTACGTGATCGCCGGTAGCTCCTCGTAAACCATCAGTTAACGCGTCGGGCCATATACTCGCAAAACGGGTGGCTTTCCGTCTCCAAACGTTTCGCGTGCAACGGGGAGACATATTGCTAGAAGGCCGTCCGATGCGTGATTTCGACCTTTCGCCGCTCTCGTTTTTGGTCGTTGATGACAACCACCACATGATCTCCATTCTCCGGGAGTTGCTGCGGGCACTTGGCGCGGGAACCGTGCACGACGCCCGCGATGCCGCGGATGCTTTCGAGATTGTTCGCTCTTCGCCGATAGACATCGCGATCGTGGACTATTTGATGGAACCACTTGATGGCCTGGATTTCATCCGCCTTATCCGCACGGCAAAGGACAGTTACGATCCGGAGCTCCCTATCCTACTTCTTACAGCCCATACAGAGCGTGCACGCATCCAAGAAGCACGCGACGCGGGCGCAAGTAACGTCGTCCGTAAACCAATATCCGCACAAAGACTTTACCAGCGGATCCAAGCGCTGCTTCAGATCAACAGGCGGTTTATCAAGACGCCGCATTACACCGGACCAGACAGACGCCGACACCGGCCGAAGCCTCATTCAGGACCGGACAGGCGTGAGGATGCTTAATGAACAGCCAACAGTCCTATGGTAAAATCCTAACAAATGGGTAATTTTTTGGGCCTACCCTTGCGCTTCAAGTCTTAACAGGACGGGTATGCATGAGTAGCTCAGCAATGGAAGACGTCGACCTCGCAAACCTGCGGTTCCTCATCGCAGAAGAAAACCGCTATATGCTGAGCGTCCTTCGGCAGCAGTTGAAAGCCTTTGAAATCAAAGGAATCTCAGAAGCGCGAGATGGTGATGACGCAGCTCAATTGCTGCACGCCTCGGAAGTCGATTTCGCCATTGTGGATAGCGGGATGCAGCCTGTCGATGGCTTGACCTTTACGCGGCATGTCCGCACGGGAAAAAACATTCCCAACCCAGAGCTTCCCGTCATCGTTCTTATTGCGCATCCAAACGCTGAGACAATCGCCGCCGCCCGTGATGCGGGCGCAACCGAGGTTCTTTGCAAACCAGTCTCAGCGCAGCTGCTTTTCGATCGCATTCAATATGCGGTCAAAAACAGTCGCGATTTTGTCAGGACCGAGAGCTTTGCCGGGCCAGACCGCCGCAGACGCAGAGACAGCCCACCTATCGCTGGCGGAGACCGTCGAGACCAGCCCGCGCAAACCTAGCCTAGCGCCAATAGATTGCGAACAGCAATCACAATCAAGACAAGGGTCGACAGAGCGAAGAGCGAAAACCGGATCAGCACAATATTCACTGTGTTTTGCACCAACGAATGAACAATCCGGAGGCCAACATAGGTCCATGCCAAGCCGATATTCAATGGATCGGCGACACCTGCCAGATGGCTGTAGACAATCAGTGCATAAAATATCGTCGGTTGTTCGTGCAGATGGTTGTAATTGTCTGCAACCCGTTGTGCTTCTGAGGGCAACAGACCTGCCAGCGCGCCGGGATGCTGTGCTTGTTGTGGATCAACATTTGCCGCACTCATTGCCGGAAGACGCCGCGCATACATCCAAAGCCAAACAATCAGTGTCCAGCTAACCAAGACCAGAATTGGTGTCAGAATAGTCGCACCCATGAGTTTCCCCCTCAATTGCAATTTGGAGCGGGCGAGGAGAATCGAACTCCCGTCTTAAGCTTGGGAAGCTTCTGCTCTACCATTGAGCTACGCCCGCTCAGGCCCCTTTTTACTAGCGCTCCACGCCCCTTGAGCGCAAGATATCAATTGGAACTAGCAAACAGATGGCGGCAGTCCTTGCTGCCAGGCTTTTGGGGGAGAAAGCAATGCGTTGGTGGGCAAAAGGACTTATCGGAGTGGGCGTGATCGCGGTCGCCGGATATGGCGTGATCAAGATTGGCGGACCGGATCTCATCTACCCGAAAGTTGATGGGGTGAATTACGGCCCCTCATCAATCTCGTTTACGGACACAGACCCAGGCCAGACGATCGGCGGGACAGTTACGCTCGGACGAGCGATTGATGAGACTGGTGTCGATATGTACATGGTTCATTGGGGCCTTGAGGTCGGTGAGCCTGGCATTGAAGATGACGCAGGCAATGGCGATCATGACGGAGACTGCAAAGGCTTTAGGGATACAGGCCATGTAGTTATGTCGATGGTCGACGCAGGTGGCACGCCGATAACGATGGAAATACCCCCAGGGACAAAAGTGCCCGACGACGCGGTCTATTTTGTCGCTCACACGATCTATAGCGGGCGACATAACCTGGCCAAATGCATCCAAATTCCCATCGAAAACGTGGTTGAAACGGCTTCCTGAGGCCGATCAAATTTCTGTCAGTTGGGAGATGGGTAGGCCACAAACCACCTGCCTGGTGGTAGGATCGGCTCATGAACGATCAGCTTCAACCACTGGCCGGGAAGGCCCTTGCGTCTTTTACAGATCCCTCGCTTACAGCGAAAGGGGAAGAACGAGCCCATGTGAGCCTGACCAAGCTCGACACGCTCTGGTTCAACACCGGCACGCTCTGCAATATTGAATGCGCCAGCTGCTATATCGAGTCTAGCCCCAAAAATGACCGTCTTGTCTATCTAACAGAGGCAGACGTTGCTTTTTACTTGGACGAGATCGAGCGCGACGGACTTGGCACGCGAGAGATTGGCTTCACCGGCGGCGAACCTTTTATGAACCCTGCTATGATCGCCATCTTGGAAGATACTTTGGGACGCGGGTTTGATGCGCTCATCCTCACCAACGCAATGCAGCCGCTGCTTCGACCAGTTGTAAAGAAGGGCGTCGAAGAACTGGTAGCCAAGTACGGCGCGCGTCTCACCTTCCGCGTGAGTCTGGACCACTACTCGGCCGACCTACACAATGAAGAGCGCGGACCAGGCGCCTTTGCAAAGGCGATGGAAGGTCTTACCTTTCTGAGTTCACTGGGTGCGCAGATCACCATCGCGGGGCGAACTTGCTGGGGAGAAGACGACGTAAGTTCGCGAGCCGGCTATGCCGCCCTCTTCGACGACCAGTCTCTTTCCATCGATGCCGATGATCCGCACGCTGTCACGCTTTTTCCTGAAATGGACGAGAATGTTGACGTGCCTGAGATTACCACCGCCTGCTGGTCGATCTTGAATGTCGATCCGAACGACATGATGTGCGCCACCAGCCGCATGGTTGTGAAGCACAAAGGCACTGGTGCTCCCACCGTCGTCGCCTGCACATTGCTGCCCTATGACCCACAGTTTGACCTTGGCGCGACGCTCGCCGACGCATCAAAGGATGTTGCGCTCAATCACCGCCACTGTGCGAAGTTTTGTGTATTGGGTGGGGGGTCGTGCAGCGCCTGATCATGGATTAGTCGTTGGGGACAAGCTCGTATAGCCGACCAGGCCGCGTTGTTTCAATCACCGTTGAGAGCACCTTGAGCGCGCCGGACGGCGCCTCCTTTTGCGCCACACTGTGCCAATGAGCGTAAGCTTCAGCCGTTTCCCAATGGCCAGTAACGGCGAAGGTAGATCCGTCCCTCAGCAGTTCTGCATCAACAAATTCGGTGACCTTCTTTGGGCGAGTCAGCATTTCGACGGCCAAAAATGCGTCTAAGAATGACTGTTCCAAGCCAGCTTTCACATCAAATTCAATAAGACTGCGGTACCGGGCTTTCATGGCTGACGGATGACCTTTCCACCCATAATAACATGGCTGAGCGCCTCTGGTTCAGCGAGGGCGGAGATGTTCTCCAAGGGATTCACGTCGGTCAGCACGATGTCGGCGAAGGCTCCCGCCGCCAATGTGCCAATCTTGCCTTCCAAATGACAGAGGGTCGGATTGACCTTGTACATGGCGTGCAGGATTTCTTTGCCCGTCTCAACTTCTGCCCGGATGGCAAACTCTCGTGCCTGTCGGTTTTGTGTTTCACCGATCAGGTCTGTTCCCCAACCCATAACCACACCCGCCTCACGCGCGATCTCCAGGGAAGCGAGGCCTGCATTGAGGATGGTTTTGTTCTTGTCGCGATTTGATTGAGGAAGCCCCAATCTCTCGCCAAAGACATCCATCGCCTCATAGGTCGCCAGGGTTGGAACCAGCACAGCCTCATGCGCCTTAACCGCGGCGGCTGAGGCTTGATCAATCAGATTGCCATGCTCAATTGTTCGAACATCGTTTTCGACTGCCATTTTGATCGATTCTGGCGAATAAGCGTGGGCCGCCACGTAGGTCTGTCTGTGACGGGCCTCCGCAACAACGGCGGCGATCTCTTCGGGCGTATATTGAACCGACTCCAGCGGATCGCTCGGTGATGCAACGCCACCGGACACATGGATTTTCAGAAAATCAGACCCGTCCCGCAAATTGTGCCGGGCTGCCTTCCGGACAGCGTCAACGCCGTCTGCTACGATCCCGAATGCGGTATGACGCATCTCACATGCGCAGGTTGGCACTGCGCGCGGCCCAGACTCAGCATCGCCATGCCCGCCGGTTTGGGTCAACATTCGCCCGGCCCGCACGATACGAGGCCCCTGCGTCATGCCAGCGCGAATAGCCCGCATCAAGCCCTCCACGTCGCCCCCAAGATCGCGAACGGTTGTGAAACCCCGTGCCACGGTGTCTTCTGCAAGACGCCCCATCGCCAACCCGAACTCAACCTCAGACCAGCGCGCCAGCTTGTTGAAATCGAGGGTCGCGAGGCGAAAGTGAACATGGCCGTCGATGAAGCCCGGCAACATGAAAGAACCACCCGCGTCAAGTTCGACGTCGGCGGAACCCGTCTCGCCGTGTGACACGATCACACCATCATCAGCCAACAGCGATGTCTCGCCGACAAAGGAGAGGGAAGAGGTATCAAAGAGATTGGCATTGCGGATCAGCAGGCGCATATGAGGTCTCGTTTTTGTTTAAAAGTGCCGACGATCCGGAAAGCATGCAACCCTCATCCTATCTCATCCATGGGCGTCGTTCAGTCAGCCACGGCGACATCCAAATTATTCCTGTTCGCTCTTGATACGGATCAAGGCGGATAAGGGATAGCGGCTCAATAATGCACATTGAGAACGCTGGGAGGCTCTCAAAGTAAGGATAAACGCATGAGGAATTCTCTTGTTGCTGCGCTTGCAGCTATTTTCGTTATGACGTCGGCTCCGGCAATGGCAGACGTCTTTTTGCCCGGACATGAAGTAGCCGCTGTGGTTGTTGGCAATACGATTGAAGGTCAATACCGCGAGTGCGGTGCTGCCCGGAACGATTTCCGCGAACACTACACTTTGAATGGAAAGATCAAGGGCGAAGAACGCCCCTGTAACCAGACAGGTGATTGGGGGACGTATGGCGGCGCCTGGACTGTTGAAGATGGCAAATTCTGTGTGAACTTGGGCTCTGACCGATCAAGCGGTTGCTTCGACTATGAAGCAGGTGAAGACGGCACCCTCACTCGCGTTGGCGAGCCAGGCGTCGGCAACACCAATTTCAAAATCTATGACGGTAATCCAAACAAACTCTGATGGATGCCAACTGGACTTTGGAAGCGGCTTTCGGGCTGCTTCCAATTTCTTTCTAGCGATATCGCAGATTGTTGCGGTTCAACTGGCCGATCGAGGAACAGCCCATCAGCTTCATATCACGTTCAATCTCTTCTCGCAGAAGCCCAAGCGCACGCTCGACACCCGGTTGCCCCGCTGCCGATAAGGCATAAAGATAGAGTCTGCCGCCAGAGCAAGCTTTGGCGCCCGCTGAAAGCGCTTTGAGAACATGAGTGCCGCGTTGAATCCCGCCCTCACAGATCACATCAATCTTGTCGCCAACCGCATCGACAATCTCCGCCAGCTGATCAAAGGGGCTGCGCCCTCCGTCGAGTTGGCGACCACCATGGTTTGACACCATGATGCCGGTGCACCCAATGTCCACGGCGCGGCGAGCATCTTCCACGCTCATAATACCTTTCAACGCGAAATGGCCGCCCCACTTCGCGCTAAGTGCCTCTGCATCTTTCCAGCTCATGGACTGATCCAGCATGGTGGAAAAATAGTCTCCAATGGACGTCGCAATATCTGTTCCCTCACTCACATGCTCCTGCAAATGGGGCAGCTCAAACTTGGCATGGGTAAAATAGTTGATGGCCCACCTGGGATGGGTCGCAAAACTGAGCAGGCTGCGGGGAGTGAGGCGCGGTGGCGAGGTAAACCCGGTGCGGAAATCCCGCTCGCGGTTGCCACCGGTGATTGTGTCCACCGTGAGGGCCATAACGTCAAACTTCGCGGCTTTCGCCCGCTCCAAAATACTGTCATTCAGGCCGCGGTCTTTGTGAAAATAGAACTGGAACATGGTGGGCGCATCGATCATGCCCGAAACTTCTTCCACGCTCACCGTTCCGAGCGAAGACACGCCAAACATGGTCTGGTATTTTTCGGCAGCCCGTGCCACCGCGCGCTCCCCATCATGATGGAAGAGCCGTTGCAATGCCGTCGGTGCGCAATAGACCGGCATGCCAAGTTTCTTGCCGAAGATCTCAACAGACAGGTCCACATTCTCAACGCCCGCCAACACGCTTGGTACCAAATCACAGGCTTCATAGGCTGCCGTGTTCCGTCGGTAGGTCACCTCATCGTCAGCGGCGCCATCGATATAATGAAAGATCGGCCCGGGCAGGCGCTTCTTGGCAAGCTTCCGGAAATCCTGGAAGTTGTGGCAGTGAGACAGGTTCATGTGAGAGTTCCTTACGTCCAGCATCACCTCGCTTGATGCGACACCGGGATAACAGATCAGGTCAGGGCGTTCTAAAATGCTTGGACAGTTTCAGGCCCTGTTTCTGGTAGGAAGAGCCGATCCCCTGGCCGTACAATTCGGTCGGTGCATCAGTGAGGCGCTCATAGAGGAGCCGCCCAATTGTTTGACCATGCTCAAGGATAAAGGGCACGTCGTGGCTGCGCACTTCCAACACTCCACGGCTTCCCGCGCCGCCGGCTGAGCGCGCGCCAAAGCCAGGGTCAAAGAAGCCTGCATAGTGGACCCGAAATTCACCAACCAGCGGATTATAGGGGACCATCTCTGCGGCATGGGTTGCAGGCACGTGCACGGCTTCCCTGGATGCCAATATATAAAACTCATTCGGATCGAGGACCAGTGCACCATCAGCGCGGGCATAAATCGGTTCCCAGAAATCCAGCGTCTCGTATCCATCGCGAAGATCGACATCAATCAGACCCGAGTGGCGCTTGGCCCGGTATCCAATGAGCCCCGTCTCTCCGTCGCCTTTGAGATCCACGCTTAGGCCAAGTCCGCCGTCAATATCTGCAACGGCATCGTCCACGAGCCGTTCCTTCTCATGCAGAGTGCGCAGCTCAATATCCGTGTGTGTGGGTTGCCCCCGCCGGAATCTGATTTGCGACAGCCTCGAGCCCGCGCGTACCAGCACGGAGAAGGTCCGCGGACTTATTTCCAGATAAAGGTGGCCTTTGTACCCGGCCTCAACCTGGTCAAACTCAGATCCATGGTCAGTGATCAATCTCGTAAAGACATCCAAGCGGCCAGTCGAACTCTTTGGGTTGGCGCTGGCGCTGGTGCGCTCTGAGAGAGCAAGCGCTTCCATCAAGGGCACGAGATAGACACAGCCTGTCTCCAGCACAGCCCCTTCGGTCAGATCAATTTTGTGGAAGGAAAAAGCTTCCACTTTTTCCATGACACTGGACTTCGGCCCCGGCAAGAAGCTCGCCCGCAGGCGGTAGGCTGTCTGCCCCAGGCGCAGATCAAGGCTCGCAGGCTGCACCTGATTGTCCTCAATCTCTCGTGTGCCCCAAATCTGCTGATCCTTTACCAATGCTCGGATGGCATGGGCTGGCAGGATGCCCGTCGCATGGGCAGCGCCCGCGCGGGCCGCGCTTGGCGTCGCACCATCATGGTCAGGAAAAAGATCACTCGCGGATTTGGTCATCTGTGTCCGGGAATCTGTCATAAATTCAAGCTGGGCCCCCGTTATAGGCGGCGCATGGCCACGAACCAAGTATTTAAGGGCACTTGACGGCAGGCCGCCGACATCATTATATGCTTCTCAATCCCGTGGTGATTTGAGCCGATCGGCTTGCGGCCACGTAAAATAAATCGCTAAAAGGTCGGGAGGCAGAGCCCCGATCCGTCCGATCGGGGTTTTTTTGTTGGGAAGTTGAGAAAATGAGCCAATCAGACGCCAAATCGCCCCTCCGTCCTCGCACTCAGGCAGTTCACGGAGGCACCATGCGCAGCCCGTTCGGCGAGACGAGCGAAGCCATGTTCCTGACGTCCGGCTATGTCTATGAGAGCGCTGAAGCTGCCGAAGCCCGGTTCAGGGGCGAGAATGACGGCTTCATCTATAGCCGCTTTGCCAACCCCACTGTGCGGATGTTCGAGGAGCGGATGATTGCGCTGGAGGGCGCTGAAGATGCGCGCGCCACAGCAACCGGCATGGCTGCGGTCACTGCTGCGATGCTCTGCCAATTGTCTGCGGGTGACCATGTTGTGGCTGCCAAAGCGTTGTTTGGCTCCTGCCGCTACATCGTTGAAGATCTTCTGCCGCGGTTTGGCGTTGAGTCGACATTGATTGAGGGGACAGACCTTTCGCAGTGGGAAGCTGCTGTGCAGCCAAACACAAAGGTTTTCTTCCTCGAAACGCCATCCAATCCGACCTTAGAGATTATCGACCTGAAAGCGGTCACTGATATTGCTCACAAAGCCGGGGCGCGCGTCGTTGTCGACAATGTATTTGCGACCCCGGTTCTACAGAGGCCCATGGAGTATGGCGTAGATGTGGTGGTCTATTCGGCAACCAAGCATATTGATGGTCAGGGCCGATGCCTTGGCGGCATTGTGCTCGCTAACCAGGCCTTTATTGATGACTATCTGGCGAATTTTCTCCGTCAGACCGGCCCGTCGCTCAGCCCCTTTAACGCCTGGGTGATGCTGAAAAGCCTTGAGACACTGGACCTGCGGGTGCGGGAACATTGCCGCAATGCCCGGTGTGTGGCGCAGGCCCTGGAGGGCAACTCAAAGGTTGCGCGGACGATTTACCCAGGGCTCAAGAGCCACCCGCAATACAAGCTCGCCATGGATCAGATGGACCTGGGTGGGAACATTGTGGCGTTCGAATTGGACGGTGGAAAGGACACCGCTTTTAGATTCGCAAATGCACTAGAGATCATTGCGATCTCGAACAATCTGGGTGATTCGAAAAGCCTGATCACTCATCCAACAACGACGACACATCAAAGATTGGATGACGCTGCGCGGGCTGAACTTGGGATAACTGACGGGCTTCTGCGGCTTTCAGTTGGTCTGGAAGACCCTGCTGATCTTGTGGATGACATCAATCGCGCTCTGGGCGTCTCATAGTTAATCAATCGGCGCTTGTTTGTTTCGAATTCGTTAGGCATATGAACGAAAGGCAACGTCTCGGTAACACCTGGTTAGGTTGCCCCCGTCTAAGCTGGGGGTCCCCTCAGGAGAGCGTCAATGAGATCCGATTTTATAAATAGCGCAGGTACACAGTCTCCGGAAACGGTTGGCCTCTACAAGCAGACGACGCGGTCTATCCGCATCGAAGTGGAGCCGATTTATCTGGCCGATCAGTCCGATCCGGATCAGGGCTACTATGTCTGGGCCTATACGGTTCTCATCTACAATGAGGGCCGAGAAGCTGTGCAGCTTCGCGCACGCCATTGGCAGATTTCCGATAGCCATGGCCAGGTTCACGAGGTCAAAGGGACCGGTGTTGTCGGCGAGCAGCCGGTGATCCTTCCTGGCGAGGTCTATGAATATACGAGTGGTACGCCGCTTGCGGCCCCCTCAGGGATTATGGTTGGGACCTACCGGATGGAGACCCGTCATGGCGAAACATTCGATGCGGCGGTCCCGCCATTCCCGCTTGATTGCCCTCATGCAGACCGGATGGTCCACTAGACCCAATAGGGCAAACCATTCAAGGCTTCGCTGTGCCCCGGAATTGCTCTAATTTGGGGCATTCAGTATTTCTGACGGACATGGCCTGAGGCTTTCGCGTTCCGACGAGATGCGTCAACCAGGGCAGCGGCTTCACATTGTTCGACACACGACCCATATTTCTCGTCAACGGCATCTTCCTGGCGATGATAGGCGCTGCCATGTTTCTGCCAGCTCTTGTCGATGTGGCTGTTGGCAACGATGACTGGGTCGTCTTTGCGAGCTCCGCCATGCTCACCCTTTTTACGGGCGTCTCCTTTGCGCTCATGACCTGGGGCCATGCGGGCAGCCTCAGCATCCGGGAAGCCTTTGTCCTTGTGGTTGCTGCCTGGACCATTTTGCCGGCCTTTGCCGCTCTGCCCTTTGCCTTCTCTGGCCTCGAGCTCTCTTATGCCGACGCTTTTTTTGAAGCCATGTCCGGCCTCACCACCACAGGCTCTACGGTCATCTCTGGCCTCGACACCGCACCACCCGGCATTCTGCTTTGGCGCAGTCTGCTGCAATGGCTCGGCGGCTTGGGCATTATTGTGATGGCCATCGCCATCCTGCCGATCCTTCAAGTTGGTGGGATGCAATTGTTTAAGGTGGAGGCCTTTGACACGGCGGAGAAAGTACTGCCCAGCGCCGCACAGTTGGCGGTTTCCCTAATCTCGTTTTATGCCTTCGCGACCGGTCTCACAGCCCTTCTTTTGTGGGTCGCCGACATGCCGGCATTTGACGCCATCAACCATGCCATGACCTCCATCGCGACAGGCGGCTTCTCAACAAAAGATGGCTCAGTTGGTTTTTTCGCCAGTGCCCAGATCGACTGGATCATCATAGGCGCCATGATCGTCGGCAGCCTGCCTTTCGCTCTTTACCTGCAGGCGATAAGAGGCCGTCCTCAAACGCTTTGGAAAGATACTCAGGTCCAGGTTTTCTTCGGGGTGTCGATCCTTTTCGTCGCTTTGATGACGTTTTATGACAAAGCAACTCTTGTGGAGCCGGACGCACTCACAGACCTGCGCTATGCCGCCTTTAATGTCATTTCAATCATGACGGGGACCGGCTACGCCACCCAGGATTATTCGCTCTGGGGTCCGTTTGCGACGACCCTCTTTTTCTTCATCATGTTCATCGGCGGCTGTGCGGGATCAACCTCCTGTGGCATTAAAATATTCCGGTTCCAGGTTGTTTATGAAGCTGTCGCCGTTCAGGTAAAGCGCCTCATTCACCCCAATGGGGTCTTTGTCCCGCACTATAATGGCAAACCCATCCAGGACAGTGTGACCGCCTCTGTAATGAGCTTCATGTTTCTGTTCGCGCTCACCTTCGGTGTTGCCGCTATGGCGCTGACACTGATGGGGCTCGATCTTGTCACTGCGGTGTCATCCGCCGGTACTGCCATTGCGAATGTCGGCCCCGGCCTTGGACCTGTCGTCGGACCATCGGGCAACTTTTCCACCCTGCCAGATCTTGCAAAATGGACTTTGTCATTCACGATGCTGATCGGACGCCTTGAAATCTTCACCGTACTGGTCATTTTAACGCCAACCTTCTGGCGCGGCTAAGAGAGAGGCTCCTTGCAATGGGCACGCGATACACACCAAAAGAAATGATCGCGAAACTCATTAGTTTTGACACGGTGAGCCGCCATTCAAACCTCAATCTGATTATATTTCTTGAAGACTATCTGGACGGCTGGGGCGTGCCCCATTCTCGGGTTGAAAATGAGGACGGCACAAAAGCCAATCTTCTGGCGACGCTGGGCCCCGCTGACACAGCGGGTGGAATCGTATTATCGGGTCACACAGATGTGGTGCCGGTCGATGGTCAGGACTGGACCACGGACCCGTTTACCCTCCGTGAAGCCGATGACAGGCTTTATGGCCGAGGCACTTGCGACATGAAGAGTTTCTTCGCCATCGCCCTTGCCCTGGTGCCGGACTTCCTTGAACGCGGCCTCTCAGTCCCGATCCACTTTGCCCTTTCCTATGACGAGGAGATTGGCTGTCTGGGCGTGCGGCCGCTGATTGATGAGGCCGTGCGTCATCTGCCCCGTCCTCAGATTGTGATCGTGGGAGAGCCCACGGATATGTTGGTCGTGAATGCGCACAAGAGCATTGATGCCTTCACAACAACGGTGCGCGGGCTTGAGGCCCATTCGAGTGCCACGAATGAAGGTGTGAATGCAGTGATGATTGCAGCTGAGATGATCCATTTCATTTCGCAGATCGCCGACGAGATGAAAGTCAAGGGCGACCCGACCGGCCGCTTTGAGCCGCCCTACACCAGCGTGCATGTTGGCATGATCCATGGCGGGACAGCGCTCAACATCATTCCGAAAGAATGCTCTTTTGAATGGGAGTTCCGGGCGCTGCCAGGCCAGGCCCCGCAGGAGATTATCGGCAAGGTCAACCGGTTTGCAGACACGGAGCTCCTGCCCAAAATGCAGGCAGTGCACCCGGACGCCAGCATCGCAACAGTGCCCGGCGCCCATGTGCCACCGCTGACGCCTGAAGATGGATCGCCTGGCGAGACGCTCGTCTTGAAACTTGCGGAGCAGAACGCGACCCATGCTGTTTCTTATGGGACGGAAGCAGGGCTCTTTCAGCTCGCGGACATTCCCACCGTTATCTGCGGTCCTGGCAACATTCTGCAGGCGCATAAGCCAGATGAGTTTGTGCTTCTCTCACAGGTCGACGCATGCGAGCGCTTTATGCGTCGCCTGATGGACCACATTGCCGCTTAGATTTTATTGAACGATCAGTGAAGCGAGCGACTTTTCGATCTCGGCGGTGAGAACACGGTCAAACTCGCCTGCTAGCCGTTCGACCAGACGGAAATAGGCCAGGTCGCGCTCGTTCAGCGTGGCACTTTCAAGCACTTCAGCACTGGCTTCGGCAATAACCTCCACAGAGTGTGATGAACCTGGGGGGCCTACATCAATATGGTCAAAACGGGCCCGGATCACGCCGACCAAGCGGGTGTCTACCTCATCTCGAAACAGACCTTCAAACCCGTCGGACACCCCGACGGGCTCCTCAATCACACCGGCTTCTTCCACAATGAGAGTAATCAATCCGCGGGCGCCAACAGCACGCAACCGTTCACGGATCCAAGAGCGGGTGACGGTTGAGGGCGTCACTTTGTGGAGATGTTCAACATGGGGGCTTCGAAGCGTCGGCTGATATCTGTCGACAAGCTCTATCTTCGCGACATTGAGTGCAATCGGCGCGCGATGTTGAAAGGTGATGGAAATTTCGGTGGGGGGTGTCGGCGGGGCGCTCGTGCACCCGGCAAGCGCCAAAGCCCCAAGCATAACGGTTCCAAGTGCGATCCAAAAACCGCGCATCGCGCCCCTATCCTCTCAATTCCGCCGGATCAAACTCATATTGATCGGCGCAAAATTCGCATTTGGCCTCAATGCGCCCATTCTCCACCATGTGATCCAAATCGTCAGCCCCAAACGTCTTCAACACACCTTCAATCCGCTCGCGAGAACATGGGCAGCCGAACTGAACGCCCGCCGGGCTGAACACCCGCACACCGTCTTCATGGTAGAGACGAAACAACAGGCGATCAGCCGTTACATCCGGGTCCAACAATTCCGTATCCGTGACGGAGTCGAGCAGAATCGCCGCATGCTCCCAGTTCTTTTCCTCATCTGTGAGGAGGCGTTCGTCATCAGGCTCACGGTGGCCGGTGAGCCCCCCGTCCTCTGCCAAATGCTGAACCATGACAGCGCCTGCACGCCAGGTGACCTTGGATGCTTCACCGGATTCCCCTCTTTCATAAAGAGGACCGACCGCCATGCGAATGCGTGTCGCGATCTGTTCGGATTGGGCGAAATACTCGTGAGCGGCTTCTGTGAGCCCTCGCGCATCCAACTGAACGATGCCTTGATATCGGTCCATATCAGCGCCCTGGTCGATGGTCAGCGCCAGATACCCGGTTCCGAGCAATTCCGTCGGTGCGTCGATACCCTTTTCCAGGGCAGCATCCAGTCGGGCACTATCCAGATGGGCGTAGCCCCTAATGTTCCCCGGTGTCTCAAAATCTGCGACCAGCATGGAAACAGGCCCATCGGTCTTCGTTTGCAGGGTGAGCTTGCCATCAAACTTAAGCGCTGTTCCCAGCATTGCGACAAGTGTCAGCGCCTCCCCAAGCAGGATAGACACGGGCTCAGGATAGGCATGCCGCGACATGACGTCTGTGATGAGGCCAGACAGGCGTGTTGCACGGCCTCGCACCCCAATACCCTCTATCTGGAACGGCACCACGATATCATCGAGATGCAAATTCTCTGTTGTCAGTGGTTGATCGCCTATGGTCACGCGAGGCACCATGCAAGGATGCTTTTCTGGGCGTGCAAACGGTTCTCCGCGCCGTCAAAGACTACAGACTGAGGACCGTCAATCACGTCCGCCGTCATTTCCTCGCCCCGGTGGGCCGGAAGACAGTGCATGAAGATTGCTTCTTTATGAGCGGCCGCCATCAGGCGCGCATCGACCTGGAAAGGTGCCAATGAATTGTGTCGGCTGGCGATCAGGTCCTCTGGATCCCCCATGGAGACCCAAGTGTCAGCGACAACACAGTCGACACCTTCTACTGCCTCGTAAGGATCCGAGGTGATCTTCACCCGCGCACCCTGTTTTTCAGCCCAGGCAACCGTCTCAGCTGGTAAAGCCAGCTCTGGCGGGCAGGCCACCCTCAGGTCGAAATCAAACTGAGCGGCTGCGTGGACCCAGGACACGGCAACATTGTTACCGTCCCCAGACCAGGCGACAGAACGATCCCTGATCGGTCCTTTATGTTCTTCAAAGGTCAAAACGTCGGCCATCAACTGACACGGGTGTGTCTTGTCAGTCAGACCATTGATGACAGGCACCGTCGCGTACTCTGCAAGTTCCAGCAGTTTCTCGTGGCTGGTTGTGCGGATCATGATTGCATCCACGTAGCGTGAGAGAACGCGAGCGGTATCTGCCACGCTTTCTCCCCGGCCCAGCTGCATTTCAGCGCCATTTAGCAGGAGTGTTTCTCCGCCAAGCTGACGCATCGCAACATCGAACGACACGCGGGTTCTTGTTGAGGGTTTCTCAAAAATCATTGCCAGGATCCGGCCTTCCAGGGGCTTGTCTTTGTCTGTGAGCCCGTGCGGAAGTCCGGCGCGTGCTTCTTTACGCGCGCGGGCATCATCAATGATGTCCCGCAGGTTTTTTTTGCTGACTTGGTCCAGATCGAGAAAGTGCTTAGGCGCGCTGGTCATTTTGCAGCCTCCTTCTGGGCCTTTGCACCCATCAGAGCGCTGCAGGCTTCAGCGATGATTTCAATCGCCTGATCAATATGCGTGTCGCCAATGATGAGCGGCGGCAGGAGACGAACGACATTGTCGCCAGCGCCAATGGTCAGAAGCTTGCGCTCAACAAGGGCACCCACAAGCTCGGTATTGGGGATTTTGCATTTCAGGCCCAACATCAGACCCTCACCGCGGACGGTCTCGATGATGTCACTGTTTTCGTCCGCTAACATGGCAAGCTTCTGTTTTAGCTTGAGACCTTTTTGCTGCACCGCTTCGAGAAAGCCCTCCTCGAGCACAACATCCAGCACGCCATTGGCGACTGCCATGGCCAGCGGGTTGCCCCCAAAGGTTGATCCATGGGTTCCGGCCGTCATGCCCTTGGCAGCGTCTTCTGTCGCAAGACAGGCCCCTACCGGGAATCCACTGCCCAGACCCTTGGCAGACGCCATAATATCCGGCGTCACCCCAGCCAATTCATGGGCGTAGAGCTTTCCAGTCCGACCGACACCGGTCTGAACTTCATCCAGCACGAGCAAAATGCCCGCGTCGTCGCAAATGGCACGTGTCGACTGTAGCGCCGTGAGCTCCCAGGGACGGATACCGCCCTCGCCTTCGATGGGCTCGAGCAGGACACCGGCTGTGTTGGGTCCAATCGCTTCTTTCAGCGCTTTGAGGTCGCCCATGGGGACTTGCACGAAGCCCGGCATGCGCCGACCGAAGCCCTCGAGATATTTCTCCTGACCTCCAGCGGCAATCGTTGCCAATGTCCGGCCGTGGAACGCCCCCTCAAAGGTAATGAGTTCGTCGCGCTCTGGCGCACCATTTACCGCATGGAACTTGCGCGCCATCTTGATGGCGCATTCCAACGCTTCTGCGCCGGAGTTTGTAAAGAAGACAGTGTCTGCAAAGGTGGCTGCCACCAGACGCTCAGCGAGCCGCTCCTGCCCCGGAATGCGGTACAGGTTTGAGGTGTGCCAAAGCTTCTTGGCCTGGGTTTCCAGCGCCTCCACCAAATGTGGATGGGCATGGCCAAGCGATGCCACCGCGATCCCCGCCCCAAAATCAAGGTAGCGATCGCCCGCAGGCGTTATCAGAAATGGTCCTTCACCGCTCTCAAACTCGAGGTCGGCCCGACCGTAGGTCGGCAGTATGGGCGTGATCATCGGTTCGCTCCCGAACGCCAATGAAAAAAGCCGCCAGAGGCCGGCGGCTGTTCAAGAAGCGCCGGAGTATCCTCAAAATGAGGGCTTTTGTCAATTGGCTGAAATAGCAAGCCACATCAAATAGGTGTGACTTCTCAATAGGTTAGGCCTTGAGACGATAGCCTCGTCGGAGAACTCGGTCAGAGATGATCCAAAGCACGGCATTGCAGCCAATGGTGACAAGAACACCGGTCATGATGCTGCCGTCCGACACGCCGGTGAAGGCATAGCGGAAGCCGTCGATCAGATAGAAGAACGGGTTATATTGGGTGAAGATGTAAGCGAATTCCGGCAACTGCTTGACTGAGTAGAAGGTGCCGGAGAGAAAGGCCAAGGGTGTGATGATGAAGTTCGTCACCGCTTGCAGATGGTCGAATTTCTCTGCCCAAATGCCGCCTAACATGCCAAGCAGCGACAACATCAACGAGGCACCAACAGCAAAGAAGACAACCGCCCAGAGATGCTCAATCGACAGGCCAACGAAGGGCAGCATGCCAATGGCGGTGACAAGTCCGACAAACACACCGCGGGTCACGCCCGCCATGGCAAAGCCGATATTGAGCTCACCGGCGGACAAAGGCGGCATCAACACATCAACTATGTTTCCTTGAACCTTTGATATCAGGATTGACGACGAGGTGTTGGCAAAGGCGTTTTGCAGCATGGTCATCATAATGAGACCTGGCGCAAGGAACTCGGTGAAGGGCACCCCATTCACATCCGGCCTCAAACGCCCCAATGCCAAGGAGAAAATGGCGAGAAAAAGAAGCGTGGTAATGACGGGTGCTAGCACGGTTTGCGTGATAACCTTGACGAAGCGCTTCACTTCTTTCAGGTAAAGCGTCCATAGACCCAGCCAGTTGAACGACCCGAAATGCCGTGCGCCTTCTGGCAGATAATTGTCCTGGCTCATGATTTCGCCCCCCCCTTTGCAGACGTCACCGCCGCCACCGCTTTCAGCGCCTCACCTATCTCATACGATCCAGATAATCCGCTCCGGCTCCGGAGATAGGCGATTGAAGGCTCAACCGCAATGACCGAGCTGAGCTTTTTCCATAATGGGTGGGCTTTTTCCATAATGATCCGAGTTTTTCCACATTGGCGAGGGGTTTTCCCCAAACTGCGGTGCGTTTGGACCCGATAGATCGATTTCCTGTGGATAAGCAGACTCATTCCTTAACCAAATCTTGCGTCCGACACCCCTCATTTTGTATATTCGGCTCTTAAGTACACGACATCTAGTGCGGTCAGGCGGCGGACGTTAACCTTTTCCAGGGTTCTAAATCCGGTTTTAGCAGATCGACCTGAGATGGTTTCTGAGGGGCCGGCGACCGTTTTCGGCGCCATTTCAAGGGGATAGCAAGCCATGTGGACAGAAGAACGGGTTGAACTTCTGAAAAAACTTTGGGCAGAGGGTCTAAGCGCAAGCCAGGTGGCTAAGCAGCTTGGCGGCGTGACCCGTAATGCGGTGATCGGGAAAATCCATCGTCTGGGCCTGTCAGGTCGCGCGACAACCAACCGGGCACCAAGAGCACGCCCTGCGACGGCACGGGCCGCCGCACCACGGCCCCAACAGCCGTCAGTTCCACGTCCTGTTGAGCTCAAAGAAGAACCAGTCATGCCCGAGCCGGAACCACAACCGCTGGTGCCAGTAGAAGTCACACCAGGACAGCTCGCGACCGTTCTGACGCTCACCGAGCACACATGCAAATGGCCGATTGGCGATCCAGGAACCGATGGTTTCCACTTCTGCGGGCACAAAGCTGATCCGTCCATGCCTTATTGTGCAACCCACGCCAAACTGGCCTATCAGCCGGTGCAGCCACGCCGTCGCGCTGATCGCCCGCGAGCGAAAACCGGCTTCGCAAGCTGATCAATGCCAACACCTGACAAAGAAAAGCCAGCGCATGACGCTGGCTTTTTTCATTGGAGGTCTTCAACCTAAGTCAGATGTAGATGCTGCCAGGCACGCATCTCTCAGCAGGGGAGCAACATGAACGATCAAATCAGGACAAAAGCGGGCTTCCCTACTTCCGCTCAATACATCCAAATGCGCGAAGAAGCTGGCTGGGGCTCAATCTCGAATGAAACCGCTGACCTCAGTTTAGAGGGGTCTCTATTTGGCGTATGCCTCTTCGATGGTGAGACACTCATCGGATTTTCACGTGTTGTCGGCGACGGGGTTTTGTACTTCTACATCGCTGATGTGATTGTATCGCCGAGCCATGGCGGCAAGGGATATGGTTCCCTGCTGATGGAGGCCATGATGAACTATATCCAATCGCACGCCCAAACCGGCGCAACGATTACCGTACTCTCGGCACCGGGCCAGGAGAAGTTCTACGAACGGTTTGACCTGACACCCTGTCCGAACCGGCTTTTTGGTCAGGGATTATCGATGGTCATGGGTCACAAGTGTTGAGCTATGAGCAACGGTTAGTTCATGAACTGCTCATCAAGGCCATATCCCGCCGCACGTACCGTCCGGATCGGGTCGCGCTGGTCTTTTTTATTGAGGGCTTTGCGAAGACGCCCGATATGCACATCGACCGTCCGCGCCTCAACATAGACATCCGAACCCCAGACAGCATCAAGAAGCTGTGCACGGCTGAAAACGCGCCCTGGGTGCTGCATAAGATGTTCCAGCAGACGGTATTCGGTGGGGCCCAAATGTATTTCGCTGTCGCCACGGCGCACGCGGTGAGATGAACGATCCATCACCACATCGCCGAAGGTCACAATGTCTTCTGCAAGGGCTGGGCGAATACGGCGCAAGACCGCCCGAATGCGGGCCATCAGTTCCGTGGTCGAAAACGGCTTGGTGATGTAGTCATCAGCGCCTGTATCGAGGCCGCGAATGCGGTCAGCTTCTTCGCCACGGGCTGTAATCATCACGATCGGTAGATTGCGTGTCTCAGACCTTGAGCGCAGGCGTCGGCAAAGCTCGATACCCGATAGACTTGGCAGCATCCAATCGAGAAGAATGAGGTCCGGCTCTATTTCACGCACCAGCATTGCGGCCTCTTCGCCGTCTGCCGTCGCCACGACGTTATAGCCTTCCTTCTCAAGATTGTACTGAAGAAGCATTGAAAGCGCTTCTTCGTCTTCCACAACCAGGACTGTAGGTTTCATCGTTGTATGCCGTGTTGTTGAACCGGTAGCGACTGACGATTTTACAGCCGATTCCATTTCAAGGGCCATCTTACACCTCTGGCAACTTCTTGGCGATTACCGCCAACTGACACACGCTCGCATTCAGGGCGTCGTTTACGTTCCAGTCGCCACAGATGTGGTGCTGGTTTTATCACCCTTCGGGCGCTCTCCGACCATTCGATCACCGGTAACCAGATAACTGACAGTCTCTGCAATGTTTGTTGCGTGATCACCGATGCGTTCAATGTTCTTTGCAACGAAAAGCAGGTGCGTACACATGCCAATCATTCGGGGGTCTTCCATCATGTAGGTCAATAGCTCCCGGAAGACCGAATTGTACATTTCGTCGATCTCTTCATCAGAAAGCCAAACCTTGTTGGCCATTTCGACATCACGGTTGGTGTAGGCATCAAGAACAAGTTTTAATTGCCCCAGTGCCAGCTTGCCCATGCGGCTTAGTCCCTGGACCAACCGGTTTGGCGTTTCATAGTCCTGAAAGATGACCAGCGACCGTTTTGAGATGTTTTTGGCAAGGTCGCCGATGCGCTCAAGGTCCGCCGCGATCTTGATCGCCGTCATCGCTTCGCGAAGATCGAGCGCCATGGGTTGACGAAGGGCAATCAGCTCAACCGCGTTCTCTTCAATCAGGATCTCAAGATCGTCCAGCTGTTGATCCTGCGAAACCGTGCGGTCCGCGAGCGCCATATCCTGCCGAGTAATCGCGTCAATCGCGCTTTGCAACTGCGCTTCGGCAAGGCCGCCCATCTTGGACACATTGGTCGAGAGCTGTTCGAGCTCTTCTGAAAATGAAGTAACGATATGATCTGTCAAGACCCTGTCTCCTCAACCCTGATGGGCTCTTAGCCAAACCGGCCAGTGATATAGTCGAGTGTACGCTCATCACCCGGCTTGGTGAAAATGTCACTCGTGGCACCTTCTTCGACCAGCACGCCCATATGGAAGAATGCGGTCCGCTGAGAAACCCGGGCAGCCTGCTGCATAGAATGCGTCACGATAACGATCGTGAACTTTTCTCTGAGTTCATCAATCAGTTCTTCTATCCGCGCTGTTGCGATCGGGTCCAGTGCCGAACAAGGCTCATCCATCAAGATGACCTCCGGGTTGACCGCTATGGCCCGTGCAATGCAAAGCCGCTGCTGCTGACCACCGGAGAGTCCGGTGCCTGGGTTGTCCAATCGGTCCTTCACTTCTTCCCAAAGGCCCGCCCTGTGAAGGCTGGTCTCGACAATCTCATCAAGTTCAGCGGAGTCGCTGGCTTGCCCGTGGATACGTGGTCCGTAGGCGATATTGTCATAGATGGATTTTGGAAATGGGTTCGGCTTTTGGAACACCATCCCGACGCGAGCCCGCAATTCCACAACATCGAGACCTGAGCGATAAATGTCTGTTCCGTCGACTTTGATTTCACCCTCAATTCGGCAGCCATCGATCACATCATTCATGCGATTGATGCAGCGCAGGAATGTGGATTTGCCGCACCCAGAGGGCCCAATGAGCGCCGTGACCTGGCGCTCGCGGATGTCGAGATTGACATCGAACAAAGCCTGTTTGTCGCCATAGAAGACGCTCACATCCTTGCCCGTAATCTTGTGGTTTATCTGTTCCGGCTTTTCAGCAGGCGTTTCAGATTTAACGGCTTCAGCGACCGACATGACCTGACCCTTTACCAGCGGCGTTCAAAACGCTTACGCAACATTACCGCGACGGCGTTCATGGTGATGAGAAAGCCAAGCAGCACCATAATGGCAGCACTCGTCTTGGCAACAAAGGCACGTTCCGGGCTGTCTGCCCAGATATAGATTTGAACCGGCAGGACGGTAGAGGGATCCGTCACCGTTGAAGGGACATCGACAATAAAGGCTACCATACCAATCATGAGGAGTGGCGCTGTTTCACCGAGTGCCTGCGCCATCCCGATGATGGTCCCTGTCAGTATCCCGGGCATGGCCAATGGCAGCACGTGATGGGTCACAACCTGCAAATCCGATGCGCCGACACCCAGCGCGGCTTCCCGGATTGAGGGAGGTACAGCTTTCAGCGCCGCACGGGTCGCAATAATGATTGTTGGCAGCGTCATAAGTGCGAGCACCAGTCCCCCGACCAGGGGTGCAGAGCGCGGCATGCCAAAGAAACTTAAGAAGACCGCGAGTCCCAGCAGACCAAACACGATTGAGGGTACCGCCGCGAGGTTGTTGATGTTCACCTCGATCAAGTCGGTCCAGCGGTTCTTGGGAGCAAATTCTTCAAGATAGACAGCAGCCGACACTCCCAGCGGGAAGCTTACGGCTAGTGTTACGATCAAGGTCAGGAAGGAGCCGACAACAGCGCCCCAGATCCCCGCGAGTTCTGGCTCACGGCTGTCGCCGGTAGCGAAGAAGGCTGTGTTGAACTGCAGGTCGATGCGACCTTCGGCCTCTAGTGCGTCAACCCAGGCGATCTCATTATCTTTGACGCGGCGATCGGCCTCGACCGTCTCGCGGTCGATCTGTCCTTTGTAGAATGTATCAATGTCATCGGATGTCACCAGCCAAACGGATTGAGTTGTTCCAATGATTGATGGGTCATTTACAACCATTTCACTCAAGGGTCGGTAAGCACCGCTTGAGAGAAGTCGGCTCAATGTTCTCTTCTCCCGGCGTTCCGTCACGTCAGGGAAGATTTCATAGAGACTGCTTTTTGCCAGCGCCTGATAGTTCGCCGTCCGCAAGGCACGCTCTTCGCGCGTACCAGCAGGATCAATCACCGCTTCGTCAAAATAGACGTCAACCTGAATATAGGTCTGGAAGAAGGCCGGCGCGCCCTGGAACGAAATCGTGCCCAGCAAAATGCCCAAGATAGAAACCGCGATAACAATCGCGCTTAACCCGTAGGCTCTAAAGCGACGCTCAGCGGCATATCTCTTTTGGAGACGTGCGGAGAACTCAGTCTGCTGTTTATTAGCTGCGTTCGAGATGGCCATATCAGTCATATTTCTCGCGATACCTCCGGACAACACTAAGCGCGATCATGTTCAGCCCGAGAGTGATAATGAAAAGCACCAACCCAAGAGCAAAGGCCGCCAGTGTTTTGGCGCTGTCGAATTCCTGGTCACCCACCAAGAGGGTGACAATTTGTACGGTGACGGTCGTGACAGCTTCTAACGGATTGGCTGTCAGATTGGCCGCAAGACCTGCTGCCATCACTACGATCATGGTCTCACCAATGGCCCGCGAGATGGCGAGCAGCACCGCGCCGACGATGCCTGGCAATGCGGCGGGTAGAATGACCTGCTTGATAGTTTCAGACTGCGTTGCGCCGAGCGCATAGGCTCCGTCGCGAAGCGACTGCGGTACAGCGTTCATGACGTCATCAGAAAGAGATGAAACGAAGGGGATGATCATGACGCCCATGACCATGCCCGCTGCGAGCGCCGATTCCGATGACACCATGAGCCCTGCGGCTTCGCCTGTCTGCCGGAAGAAGGGCGCGACGGTGAGCGCTGCAAAGAAGCCGTAAACAACTGTCGGAATGCCTGCGAGCACTTCGAGAACCGGCTTGGTGACAGACCGCAATTTTGGCCCTGCATATTCCGACATGTAGATTGCAGAGAGCAGCCCAATAGGCACCGCCACCAGCATGGCGAGCCCCGTGATCATGAACGTGCCAGCAAAAATAGGCACGGCACCAAAGGCGCCAGAGGACCCGACCTGCTCAGCGCGCAATGCTGTTTGGGGGCTCCAATTCAGCCCAAACAAAAACTCGCTGACGCTCACTTTCTCAAAGAAGCGAAGCGTCTCGAATATGAGCGACAGGATGATGCCGACGGTGGTGAGAATCGCAATTGTCGACGCTACAACCATGATAATGCGGATGATCTGCTCAACCCGGTTGCGCGCCCGAAAATCGCGTGTCTGACTTTTCCGTGCGAGATAGAGGCCATAAACGGCGCCGGACAAGGCCAACACTATGAGCGCAGCGTGGCTCGTGCGTTGCAGCGACAGGTAGTGCTCACCAGCTGCGGCAAGCGCAGGGTCAATTTCGCGACTGACGATGTTGCCGGATGTGAGGTTGCGAATGTCGGCCACCAGCAAGCTCAACTGAGCAGGTTCAAGAGCGCGGGCGCCGGGAATTGCCTCAATGACGATATACTCGATGATCGACGGCTCAAACGCCAGCCAAGCCGCCACAAGCAAAAGTGCCGGTAGGCCACACCAAAGAGCGACATAGGATCCGTGGTAGCTTGGAAGAGAGTGCAAAACAGAGAGGTGTTCGCTCCCTGCCAAAAGGCGTGCTCGAGATCGCCCCATCCAATATCCGAACAATGTCAGGATTAGGATCGTTACAACCAGTACTGAGGTGTCCATCTCGCCCGCCAGAAAAGCTTTTGTGTCTGTTGTCTAGGTATCAGACGGGCCCAAGGGCCCGCCTGACAGGAATTACATGGCAAGTGGTGCCAGCGATGTCGCAGACTCGCGGATTGCTTCACGGTCAGCATCTGGAAGTGGGATCAGACCCTTGTCGACCAAGTAGCCATCTGGCCCCCAAGCGCCGTCGCTTGTGAACTCTGCCAGAAACTCTTCAATGCCAGGAACGGTACCGACATGTTCCTGCTTCACATAAAAGAAAAGTGAACGAGAGATCGGATAGTCACCCCCAGCGATATTTTCGAATGTTGGCGCGTTGCCATCAACAATCGAGCCTTTCAGGCGATCAGAGTTCTGGTCGAGGAAAGAGAAGCCGAAAATGCCAAGCGCATTAGGATTGGCAGTCAGCTTCTGAACGATAAGGTTGTCGTTCTCGCCAGCTTCAACGAAAGCACCATCTTCGCGGACCGAATGAGCGATCACTTTGAAGGCTTTCTTGTCTTCTTTGCGGAGCGCTTTCAGCTCTGGGAAAGTCTTTGCACCCGCTTCCATCGCAAGCTCAACAAATGCGTCGCGCGTACCCGATGTTGGAGGAGGCCCAAGAACTTCGATCCGGAGATCAGGAAGCTGTGGGTTCACATCTGACCAGTTGGTGTGTGGGTTTTCGATCAGGCCCCCATTGCCGTCTGGAATTTCCTTGGCAAGCGCCAGGAAAATGTCGCGGGTCGTCAGGTAAAATTCTGCGCCCTCTTTGGAATTCGCCAGAACAATGCCATCGAAGCCGATCTTCACTTCGGTAATCGTGATGCCATTGTCCGTGCATTTACCGAACTCAGACTCTTTGATCCGACGAGATGCGTTGGTGATGTCTGGATGCTCAAGACCCACACCTGCGCAGAACAGCTTCATGCCGCCGCCGGAGCCGGTTGATTCAACAACAGGTGTGCTGAACGACGTTGTCTGACCGAAACGCTCAGCCACTGCCGTTGAGAATGGGAAGACAGTCGACGAGCCGACAATCTGAATTTGATCGCGGGCTTCAGCGACGCCCGCCATGGTGAAAGACGTAACAGCAACTGATGCTGCTAGAGCCACGTTCTTGGCCAGGTTTTTAAAGTTCACGGTTATTCTCCAATCCGTTGGATATCCCTGCCTATCAAGCCGGATAATTGGCAAGCCGGGCCGCGTGAGTGTTTAAGCCACCTCGCCTGCCCCCTCGAAGCCAGGAAGTTGCCGGGTTCTTCCGGTCGTTCTTCCTGATGCGTGGGGCACGCTATCGGTGGTCCACGAAGGGAATACGACAAAACTGCAACAGTTGCATGACAGTTCAAGTTGTTGATTTTAAATGGAATTTTTTATTCCGCCAAAAAGCGGGCGGAAAAAGTGGCCCCTTCGCCCACGACACTGTCACAGCGCAACTCGGTGTTGTGGCGGTTGAGAATGTGTTTGACGATGGCAAGGCCCAAGCCCGTCCCTCCGCGTTCCCGGCTTGTCGTCACATCGATCCGGTAAAAACGCTCAGTTAGCCTTGGAATCTGCTCTCTGGGGATGCCCGGACCAAAGTCCCGCACCTTCAATTCAACACATGTGCCGTCTGAAGAATCAGACAATCCATCAATACGGTCGGCTGAAATCTCAACGCGCCCGCCGCTTTGACCATATTTCACGGCGTTATCCACTAGATTCTGAACGACCTGTAGAAGTTCATCCCAGTCGCCCCTGATCATGGGTAGGTCATCTGGCATTGCCACATCAATCGTTACCTGATCGCGCTCGGCAATCGGTCCGATAGCGTCGACAACGTCTTTCACAAGGCCGGAGACACTGACGGTGCCCCGTGGGGGCATATGTTCGCGCAGCTCAATGCGACTCAAAGAGAGCAGATCTTCGATGAGACGCTGCATGCGGGTGGCCTGTTCGCCCATGATGCCGAGGAATCTTTCCTGGGCGTCAGCATCATCTTTCGCCGGGCCTTGCAGGGTTTCAATGAACCCGGAGAGTGAGGCAAGCGGTGTCTTAAGCTCGTGGCTGGCATTGGCAACGAAGTCGACGCGCATCTGCTCGACCCGCTTCATATCCGTTACATCATGCAGCGCCAGCAACGTCGGCGTGCCACTCCCATCATTTTCCGCTGTCTCTGCGGGCGTAATCACCACCTGGTAATGATGCTCGACAGGGACCGGGCTGACATATTCAATTTCTTCCGCGGCGCCTCCCGTCCGCACACGCTCAATGGCATCGAGCAGAATTGGTTCACGCAATACGGAGGGCACGAGCTTGCCCGTCGCGGCCAGCCCAACGAAGCGCTCGGCAGAGCCATTGTGATAGATGATGCGCCCATCGCCATCCAACAGCACAATCGCATCCTGCATCTGCTCCAGCACGACGCTCCCAATACCCTGTCGGGAATGGGCTGCCTGACTATCCGCGACTGCGCGCGCCACATCGCGGCGGCGCTTATCTTCTGCAAAATAGGTCTGGCCGACGGCACCAAAGGCCAGGGCGAAAAATCCGATAACGGAGATCGCAACGGAAATCAGTCCAGACACATAGAGGAAGCCAAAGACCGCGCCTGCAACGGCAATTAAAAGCCGGGCCTGAACAATTGCGACAGCGGCAATGTCAGGCGCATTTCGCGACGCGGCACCCTTGCCTGTTCCCTTGTCCCGCTCTGCCGCCGTCATCTTCTGCTCCAACCGACACGTCTCACGCACCTCCGCGTGACAGAATTGCTCCTTGTGCGGTGTTCATATGAAACTAATACGACAATCTCAATGATCGCGGATTTTTCCGCCGTTTTCTGCCGAATCCAAGACAGGCATGGGCGAGATGGAGAGCGAAGGGCGACATCTGAGGTCAAAGGCTTTATAAGACCCCAAAATGACAATTTGTCACTCGCATCAAGAGAGATAAAGGGAGAGAACCTATGACCGAGATTTCAGGAAAAATTGCCGTCGTAACAGGCGCCGCCAGTGGCATTGGCCGGGCGACCGCAGAACTTCTTTCCCGCGAAGGTGCAAAGCATGTGGCGATCACAGATGTCGATCGGGCGGGATTGGAAAAGACCGCTGACAATATCAAAGCAAGCGGCGGTAGTGTCTCCACGCATATTATTGATGTGTCCGACAAGGATGCGATCTATGCGTTTGCCGATGAAATCGCCGGGGCCCATGGCGGCGCGGACATTGTCATCAACAATGCCGGTGTCGCCCAGGTGGCGCTCGTTGAAGAGCTCACTTACGAAGATTTTGAGTGGGTCATGAATATTGACTTCTGGGGCATGGTCTATGGCTCCAAGGCCTTCTTGCCACAGATGCAGGCGAAGGGTGCCGGACACATTGTCAACGTATCGAGCATTTTTGGGCTGATCTCTGTGCGCACACAGGCTGCTTACAATTCCGCCAAGTTTGCCATTCGCGGGTTCACCGAAGCACTGCGCCTGGAAATGAAGGATACGGATATCGGTGTCTCCTGCGTTCATCCTGGAGGCATCAAAACGAACATCCTTCGCAATGCGCGCTTCCTGCAAAGCACCACAGTTGCCGAACAAGAAGAAGCGCAGGATGGTTTTGATCAGCTTGCCAAGACGACGCCTGAAAAAGCAGCGAAGACCATCGTGGACGGCATCAAGAAGAACAAGCCACGTATTCTGATCGGCTTTGATGCGCGAATGGTTGATTGGATCCAGCGCCTCCTCCCAACGCGCTATGGCTTTCTCTTTAATCGGCAGAACGCGGACTGAGGCATCCGGCCTGAAGCTCGGCTACCTTCAGGTACCTCCCTTTGAAACCACGCAGCGCGTGCCTATGTTCATGGAGCAGACAGGGAGGTCGGGCGCTTGCCGCGGCAATGTCTGACACCGAGGGAGAGAGCCATGCTTGTTGTCACAGGAATTATCGAGATTGATGAGGGTAGTTTAGAGGCTGCACGTGCTTTAGCTGGGCCTATGGGCACTGCAAGTCGCGCCGAACCCGGCTGTCACGCTTGTGCGTTTTATCAGGATCTCGAAGACCCAACCCGCATTCGCATCTATGAAGAATGGGAGGACCAGGCGGCCCTCGACGCCCATTTCGCAATGCCCCACATGGCCGCCTTCGTCGAGGGCATGGGAAAGCTCACGGTGACGTCCATGAATGTGGTGAAGTTCGAGCAGGGCGAGACGTCATCTGTGGGGTGATGCTCAATCTATTGCAATTTTAATGCAGTGGAACAAATTGAAGCCGACGAAGACGACATCGGATCATCTACATGCTCATATTATCACCCCGGCCGCCAAGACGTTGGGGAGCGGAGTCCAAACTGACTCTCTGATTAGCAGTGACACCCTATGGATCCCGGATCGCTGACGCGTCCGGGATGACGACCTGGTTTGTTCAGGCATTATTTTATCCATCACCTATCATTGACGCATCATCCTTCGAGACGGACCTTCGGTCCTCCTCAGGATGAGGGGGAGTCTATAATAGAAGCCTCATGGTGAGGAGCGGTCCCATGGAAGGGGACCGCGTCTCGAACCAGGTGGGCACATCTTCACGCTTTTACCCGTCGCTTGAACCCACCGAGAGTTCCCGTGCAAGGACACGCCGCGCGGCGCGTTCAAAGTCGGGCTCAAGGTAAGGCGTGAGCACATCAACGATCTGCGTCACCCCTTCGACCAGATCTTCCCGGGTCACTAGCTGGCTGGGGGACATGGTCTGTTTGTACCTGATCCAATTCGTCCAAATGAGCCAGGTATTGAGGCCCAAGGAACGAAAACCGTTCCGCCCTTTCGGCTTTGCCATATTGCCGTCTTTGTAAAACTGCCGGGCGAGGCCTTCGAGACCATCAATGGTGTCCGCCTGCACCTTGCGGTAGCGCTCGGCCAACACCTCATCATTGCGCAAAAGCTGCAGCAACCCGCCATAGAAAAACCGATTGTCCCAGACCACCTCAAGCGAGCGCAGGTAAAAGCCTGCGAAGCGAGCCGCACTGATCGGGATCTCAATGTCTGCGGTCAGAAGCTCATGGAGCGCCCGCTCCACGTCATCGAAGAGAATCCGGATGATCTCTTCCTTGTTTTTGAAATGATAATAGAGGTTGCCCGGGCTGATTTTGAGCGCCTCTACGATCTGGGTCGTGCCAATGGACGCGGCCCCATGCTCGTTCATAAGCGCCCGTGTTTCCTCGATTATTCGCTCTCTATTGCCCATGCCCTCTCATAGCAGATGAGAGACCCTCAAAACAGGGTTGACATTGCCGCATTTAGAGGAAATACTCTAATTAGAGTTTTTCCTCTAATTAGAGTATGAGGTGCACATCATGGCCGACATATCAGTAGACAGCGGCAGAGCGCCACGCGAGCGTATGGAAGTAAGACGCGTTCCCTTTTCCTATGAACAGCGCACACCCAAAGAACGGGCCGGACACTGGAACCCGGGCAGCCCTGAGTTTTCGCAAATTGTGAATTCCGGCTCGCTCGCCATGCCGTATCTGGAGCCCTATCTCATCAAGACCATGCGCGCGGCGCGGGACAAGATTACAGACCCGCAGCTACAGAAAGAGCTCGACTTTTACGTCGCGCAGGAAGCCACCCACTTCCGGCAGCACAAGAAGTTCAACGACACACTGACAGAAGCCGGTTATGCCGCGACCGCAAAGATCGAGGAACGTCTGGCTAAAGACTACAAAGATCTCGGCGACAAAAAGTCACTGCGGTTCAATCTCGCTTACGCCGAAGGATTTGAGTCCATGGCGCTTGCGATCGGTGAAATGCTGATCGAGGACAGGGAATATCTTTTCGGCAATAGCGACCCCGCCATTGCCTCCCTCATCCTATGGCACTTTGTTGAAGAGATTGAGCACAAGAACGTGACCTTCGATGTCTTCAAACATCTGCATGCCAGCTATTTCTGGCGAATGCTGGGGCTTGTCTATGCCACCGGTCATATTTTCTGGCGCATGGGTCAGGGTTATCGCGCCCTGCTCCGGGAAGATGGTCTTTGGTCAAATTTCAAAAGCCGCTGGCGCATGGCACGCCTGCTCGGCCGGATCACGAAAAACATCCTGCCCAAATGGTTCCGCATTTGGCGGCCGAGCTATCACCCCTCACAGGTGCCTGACCCCACATGGGGCCTTGATTGGGCAGAACTTTATGACGCCTCTCCTGAAGGGGCTGCCAATCTCGACACGACACGACTTCACGAACCGCAGCCCGTCGCACTTGTTTGAGCGGTCGACTTTTTGATTGGAATGAAATGAACCGCTCCAATTCGTTACTTTGCCACATTTCCGGACGTTGAAGTCTGCAACTTCAGCTGGAAATGCTCAGAAACTTGAGGGGACCCATGTCACAAGCAGAACACTCAACCATCACACCGCGTATGCAGACATTGCTGCTTTTGAACGGGGTCGGCCTTTTCATTGTCGGCATCGTCTTTGGCTGGACGTGGTTCTTTCATCTCCTTGGCGAGATTGTGCTCTGGCCGCTCCCCATTCAGATTGAGGTCGATATACCCGGCGACTCCCGAGGGTTCCGCATGGGCCATATGGAAGCCATCACCCACGGGCTGCTGCTGATGGCCTTTGCCTTTACAGGTCAATTCATGCGCTTGAGCCAGAAAGAGTACACCGTGTTTTTCTGGTCCGCGCTCATCAATGGATGGCTCTTCACGCTGCCCGCCATGGCCAATGCGTTTTACGGGACACGCGGCCTCGCCTTTGGCGGCGGCCCCTTCAAGCCTGGCCTCGCCAATGATATTATCTATCTGTTCGGGTGGCCGCCGGTCGTTGCTGTCCACATTCTTTTTGCAGTGGTCGTAATTGGACTTGTCCGGCACTTGCGTGCTTCCCCGTAGGCCACGAAAAGCCGACGGAGGATCAACCCCGCCGACTCCTGATGGCTCTTTAATCACTAGGACTTTGTTTTGTCGCGTTTTCGAACCACACAAGTCTGCAACTTTTGTTGAAAACGCCTTAGTGCCACCAACCGCGACGACGGTGATTGGCAGCACCGTCCAGCAGTTCTTTCTGCTCAGCATCAAGTGTGTTGTAAAACGCATCAAAGGCTGGCCGGATGGTCTGAATGGTTTTCAGACCAACGGCTACGGCTTCTTCTGCCATCGCCAAGCGTTGGGTTGCTGGAGCGGCTCCGGCAGCGCGTGCAACATCTACCTTCCCGCAAAACGCGGTCACTTCGCTCCCGCCCTGACGGACGGCTGCAATCAAATCATCCCATGCGGCCTGCTGTGTTGAGGTGAATTCTACTTCTTCCTCTGCATGTTCCATCATTTCTTCGACAAAATGATCAACGCCGCGCTCACACCGGGCGGCAGCGGTCCGTTCACCCCAGCCAAACCATGAGGCATTCTGCACCGTCGCGTCCTCCGCATTTGCCGGCGCGACGACTGCCAGGATTGATACGACGATGGCGAACACGCCTGCGGCGAAGGTGTTAACGGTCATGCTTTGACTAAGAGGGGCGGGTCTGTGGGACATCTTCGTTCTCCAGGATCAAGGGACTTGTTGTCTGCCACTTCAATCTGGGGATTTCCGGCCCGTTTATCCTCTCTGGGGCGTATCGATTTGTAACGGATTGTAACGGGCCTCAAGACTGTTACCGGTCGTTACAAAAATCTGGGGCAGTGCTGCCGATAATGGACTAAATATGGAGCATGAGCAGTTTACCCCACCTTCTGGTCGTCGATGATGACCGGGAAATTCGCGACCTCGTCAAACGGTTTCTTACCAAACACGGCTTCCGCGTGACCCTGGCCGAGGACGCCATTTCCTGCATGGCCGCCATTGAAGCAGGCAAGTTTGACCTCGTGGTGCTCGATGTGATGATGCCGGGCGAAGATGGTCTGAGCGTCTGCCGCCGGGTCCGCGCCACATCCGACCTTCCGGTCATCATGCTGACCGCCATGGGCGAAGAGACGGATCGGATTATCGGCTTGGAGATTGGTGCAGACGATTATCTGCCCAAGCCCTTCAATCCGAGGGAACTTCTGGCGCGCATCAAAGCGATCCTAAGGCGCGTCGAGCCGCGCCGGGACGAACCTGTCACCGATACCTGCTTTGGGTTCGACGGCTGGCAGCTCGATCCGCGCTCACGGGCCTTGACCAGTCCCGACGGACAAGATGTTGAACTGACGTCCGGAGAGTTCGATCTCTTGATCGCTTTTGTGGAACGCCCGAACAGGGTTCTGTCGCGCGACCAGTTGCTGGACATCACGAAGGGCCGAGAAGCCATGCCCTTTGACCGAAGCATTGATGTGCAACTCTCCAGGCTGCGCCGCAAGATCGAAGAAGATCACAAGGCACCTCGGACCATCAAAACCATTCGCGGTGGCGGCTATATGTTCACCGCTGAGGTCACCCGCGCATGAGCCGTCGACGTAACTCCCGACACACTCGCAGACGGGAGCGATACCGCGACGCAACAGAATTCCGCAGGAAAGTCCGGCGGAATGCGACCCGATTTATGCCTGGCGGCCTGGCTGGTCGGATCATCCTCATGGTTGTCGGCATTTTGTTTGTGGTGCAACTGGTCGGCTGGATCTTTAGTGACAATGACCGCTGGGAATTCGATGAGCCAGAGGAGGTGGCGGCTGAGCAGGTCATCGCCGCAACACAACTTCTGGATCGTGCTGACGCAGAGGAGCGCGAAGCTCTGACCGATGCGCTCACGGGGATTTTCCTCCGCGTCCATGTGCAAAGCAGCGCGCCTGATACCGGCCACCGCCTGCGGCCAGACCGTGGGGGCAAATTCGAGGAAGAAGCACGAGCGCTGCTTGGCCCGCTAAAAGACCGTGACGTCCGCATTGGCTATCGTGGCGAGTGGGACTGGGACGGGATCATCACCCTGTCGGTTCAACTGTTGGATGGAAACTGGGTCGTATATGAATTCCCCATCCGGGCTTTCGGCATGCTCCAACAACCTTCTTCTGGTATCGGTCCCTGGATCTTCTGGCTGCTTGTCGCCGGGGCCGTCATCTGGTTCAGCAATCGTCTTGTCCGACCATTGCGAACCTTTGCAGCTGCTGCTGAGCGACTAGGCCGTGACATTAATGTCGATCCCCTGCCGGTAACGGGCTCGCGGGAACTTAGGCGCGCGTCCAAAGCATTCAATAAAATGCAGACCCGGGTGCAACGCATGATCGACGACAGATCGCTTATGCTTGCGGCAATTGCCCACGACCTCCGCACCGTTCTCACCCGTCTACGCCTAAGGGCAGAGTTCATCGAAGATGCCGAGCAACAGGTAAAAGCTGAATCTGACATTGAAGAGATGCAGGCCATGCTTGATGCGGGCCTCGCCTTCGCAAGAGGAGAAACCGAGGTTGAAGAACGACGGATCATTGATCTTGCGGAGCTCACCAGAAGTCTTACGGACGACTTAACCCAAACTGATGGGCCCGCGCGCTATGAAGGACCAACATCGCTTACCTATCGGTGTGGGCCAAATGAGATGCGCCGTGCCATCTCCAATCTTATCCGGAATGCTATCGCCTACGGATCGGAGGCAGATGTCCATCTCTCTTCTGGGCCACAGGGCGTCGAGTTGACCATTTCTGACAAAGGGCCTGGCATTCCCACGGACCTGCACGAACAGGTGTTCCAGCCCTTTTTCCGCATTGAAGACTCGCGAAATCGAGAAACAGGCGGGACCGGACTCGGCCTTGCCATCGCTCGAACCATCGCGCGACGTCATGGTGGTGACGTTCATCTCAAAAATGCAATTGAGGGCGGATTGGTCGTCACGCTGACACTGCCGACGAGCTAGCGATAAGCGGCTTTGCCGTGCCCCAGCGGATCACGTAAACTGGCTACAAATCATAAGCTCAAGGATATGTTCGAATGGCAGCACCCCACGCGCTTACCGGCCCCGGCCCGACCTCTCATACCTATTTCTCCCAGCGGCTCCGCCTGCATTATGTCGATTGGGGAAATGAAGAGGCTGAACCTCTCTTGCTGGTGCATGGTGGCCGTGATCACTGCCGAAACTGGGACTGGGTCGCCCAATCTTTTCGAGAGACGCATCACATTATCGCGCCAGACTTACGCGGTCATGGTGACAGTCAATGGATGATTGGCGGCACCTATGATCTCACCGACTTTGTCTATGACATCGCTCAGCTCATTCACCAAAAAAAGCTGAACCCAATCACGATCATTGCTCACTCCATGGGCGGTGCAGTTGCTCTGCGCTATGCGGGGCTTTATCCCGAAACTGTCAAAAAACTCGTGGTCATTGAAGGACTTGGCCCCTCTCCAAAGATGATCGCAGATCGCGAAAAGACGCCCATCCATGAGCGCACTGCCCAGTGGGTGGAACAAATGCGAAAGCTGTCGAGCAGGCAGCCGCGTCGGTACGAGAGCATTCTTGATGCGTTCACACGGATGCAGGATGAAAACCCCCACCTGTCCCCAGAGCATGCCCGCCATTTGACAGTCCATGGCGTCAGCCAAAATGAAGACGGCACCTATAGCTGGAAGTTCGACAATTATGTGCGTGCTTTTTCACCTGCCGGTTTCACGCCGGTGGAGTCCCAGCACTTCTGGTCCCGCATTACCTGCCCGACATTGCTGATCCGCGGCACAGAAAGCTGGGCAAGCGATCCTTTGAAAGATGGGCGCGCTGAACATTTCCAGAATGCCCAGGTTGTCAATATTGAGAACGCAGGGCACTGGGTTCATCATGACCAGTTGAGTGAATTCCTAGAACTGGTGGAAAGCTTCCTCGAAGACTAGGCGCGCCCGGCCTCAAAGTGAGACGACACTGCTTCCGACGAAACTCTCGCAGCGGGAAGGCGCACCGTGATGGTTGTGCCTTCGCCTTCTGTGCTTTCGATGTCCAAATGGCCCTGATGCGCCTCGACCAGTGATTTGGTAATAGCAAGGCCAAGACCGGTACCCTCGAACCGCCGAGCAAGCGAATTGTCAGACTGAGTAAACGGCTGGGTCATTTTATCGACCTGATCCGCCGGGATCCCGATCCCCGTATCCCGGACAACAATCGAAACGCCTGCCGCTTCATTTACATGGGCCGAGAGATCAATGCGCCCATCTGCAGGCGTAAATTTAATCGCATTGGAAAGCAGGTTGAGAACAACCTGTCTTAGTGCGCGGCGGTCCACGCTGATTTCTGGCAGACCATCGAGATCTCCCAGGTAAACAGGGGCATGCCGCGCTGCTGTCCCGGTGGGCGCTGCGCGGTCCTTTGCCCAGTCGAGCACTTCATCTAGTTCAAGCCATTCGTCGTCCAGTTCCATTTCGCCGGATTCGATCCGCGAAATGTCCAGAATGTCATTGATGACCGACAGAAGATGTCGGCTGGAATCGTGAATACTGCCGACATAATCCATGTAACGCTCATTGTCGAGCGGGCCAAACATCTCCTGCTGCATGACCTCTGAGAACCCAATCACGGCGTTTAGCGGTGTCCTGAGTTCATGACTCATATTCGCAAGGAATAGTGATTTTGTTCTGTTGGCCGATTCTGCATTATGCAACGCCGCCCTGAGATCCGCCTCCGATGCCTTCTGTTCGGTGATGTCGCGCACCACGCTGACATAATAGTGCTCATCCCCTATGCGCATCTCGGTGACAGAGAGCTCGATTGGGAAGGCTTCGCCGTTTTTGCGTTGCCCCCGCATCTCCTGCCCCCCCTGACCGACCAGCCGACCCAACCCGTCTGCAACGCCCCCTGCCGGAGAGGCATGCTGAAGTGCCAAGGTCAAATAGGACGGCAAGAGAATGCCAACACTTGACCCAATGAGCTCTTCGCCTTCATAGCCAAATAGCCTGGACACGGCCGGGTTGACGGATTGGATGACGCCGCTTTCATCTGTGGACAAGATGCCGTCGGCCACGCTCTGCATCATGGTGCGCAGCCTGATTTCTCCAGCTCTCAGACGCTCCTGCGTTGTCAATTGCTGCGATACATCGCGAAGACTGAGGAACAGAGACGGCTCGCCAGAAATCAAATGAATATGCCGCCAGGAGCACAATGCTCTGTGATAAGTGCCGTCAGGATGGCGCAAACGGAATTGCCCTTCTGGCCTGTGATCTGGAGCATCAATCGCCTCGGCTGCCAGCTCTAGAAAACGCTCAACATCATCTTGGTGGACCAGATCTGAAATCTTGAACCCAATTAATTCTGAGGGGTGTTCATCAAACCATTCGCCAAAGCCAGGCCCGAGGAAGACCGCCTTCATATCAAAATCAACAATGGCGATTGCTTCTTCAATCGCATTGATCAGGGTTTGATAATGCTCTGTCGTTCGGTGTAATTCGCGCCAATATCCGGTCATACGCCGCGTCAGCGAAACCCAATCCCGTGTCACATCGCCAAATTCATCCAGAGAGATCGGAACAGGCTCAATAATGGTGTCCAGATCATCAAAAACAGTGAGTGCTTGGGCGCGCAGATCCTCCAGAGGATCAATTCCTTTTTTGAAGTTCTTCAAAGCGATATAGGCAACAGGCAGGGTCGCAGCTACCAGCGCAAGCCAGACGAGGAAAATGTCCACGCCCGCACCGCCATGTGCTTGCTCCACATGAAGGATCAGCACGGAGCTCACCGTCATAGGCAGTACGACACCAAGTGCAAACACTTTCACCCGAAGCGAGAGAAAGTGAGTCTTGAAGCCCCGCGGGCCGAAAAATTGACCGACAAGATCTGCGAAAATATAGAGGGCAATGAGCATCATAATTGATGCAGGTGCCGCCACTCCCATAATCGCAAAGAGATAATCGCTGAGAGAAATGTCGCGGTCCAGCTGTTGGCTTAGGCTGAAATTTACAACTAGCGGCGCAGCCGCTGCATAGGGCAAATAGAAGCCTGCAAAAATGTAGGGGAAGCGCGCGACGCGACGTTCTGCTTCTTCGCGGGCCTGTTCATCCGAAGCTCCAGCCAACTCCACCGTTCTGCGCATAAATCTGTCATGGGCTGCATAGCTGAGCGCGATACCGATCACTGCGTACACACTCACCACATGCTGGAGTGTCTGCATTAATTGCCCGACAGAAAAGTCACCCAGAAAACCGATAACAAGAAAGGTGATTGCGAGGGGCATAATCCACGCTGCCATCAGCCCTGACCGAAACCGGCACAGGAATTCAGAGTCAGTCATTTGAGGTTCAGACGCCATCTAATCTGCGGAGCTCACCAAGAAAACATGTTGGGTCTCGCCTTGCCCAACTTTGTCGTCATTTTGAGGTCCGATTGGTTAAATCATGGCTAAGAAAGTATGAAGTTCCATTGGGTTGTCGGTGGTCGCCGACCAGCGTGTCAAATTGGTGATGTCCGCCGTAGGCTTGAGGGGGATCTGGATATCCATGTAACCCACATCTGCCCCTGACACCGTTCGTGCAAACCGAGCTGTTCTTTCAGGACGTGGATGAGTGCCACCGAGCGCGGGGGCTGGCGACACTCGAAACCGGCCTGCACCTGGCCTATGAAATCCGGCGAGAGATCGCACCTTATATTGAGCTGAACTATGAGACGGGTCTTGGCGCTACACGTAGTCTCCTGTGATAGGAAGGCGGCCCAGAAGACCCTCTCACCTTAAGAGCCGGGCTCCATTTCTGGTTCACCTAGGCTTTGGTGACATTTGCCCCATAGATCCAATCAAAGGGCTTCTTCAGAAGGTCCGGTTTGATCCGCGCTGCAAGCCACATGGGACCATAAGTTGCGAGCTGGCCCGCTGGGGCTCCCTTATGAAAACGCTTTGCATTCGCTCTTGCCGCCATCTGAACACGGGCTGTTCTCTTTTTCCGCTGCACTTCATAGGCAAGGAAGGCTCTGGCTGGATCATCTGATTCACCAAGCTCTGTGGCGAGCACCCAGGCATCTTCAATTGCCATGCAAGCGCCTTGCGCCATGAAAGGCAGCATGGGGTGGCAGGCATCCCCCAACAGGGTAACCCGGCCTTTTGACCAGGACGGAAGTGGATCCCGGTCAAACAGGGCCCATTTGAAGCAGGTGGTTTCGTCGGCAGCATCAATCAATTGATGAACGGTTGAACACCAGGGAGCGAAATCCTGTTTCAACTCGCTTATTTCACCCGTCTCAAGCCAGCCTTCCACCTGCCAGCCTTCCCGCTCTACGACACCGACAAAGTTCACGAGCTCACCACCGCGCACGTAATAGGTCACTGCATGACCCTTCGGCCCGGTCCATACGGTGGCATGGGGTGGAATGAGACGGGTGGGCAGGCATTTTGTCGGAACGAGCAGCCTCCAGGCGACATTCCCGGTAAAACGCGGGGCGTCTTTGCCAAACAGACCTTCACGGACGCTCGAGTGAATGCCATCAGCGCCAATGAGGGCTGCGCCGCTGAGCGTCGTGCCGTCAGAAAGGCTCACCGTGACCGAGGCATCCCTCTCCACAAAGCTCTCGATCGCTTTGCCCAACTGCATATCAATATTGGGATTGGCGTTAACAGCCTCAGCTAACATCCGGTGCAGGTCCGCGCGATGGACATGGTAGTACCATGCGCCATAGCGCTCGCGCGCTGCCTCTCCTAGAGGGTTTGAAAAGATGGTGCGGCCCGATTGGCCCAGGCGCAGCGTCGCCGCTTCCGGCCGGAACCCGATGTTTTTAAGCTCGTCGCCAAGCCCTAATCTCTCAAGGACATGTGTGCCGTTAGCGGCGATTTGAAGGCCTGCGCCTACTTCACTCAATGTCGACGCGCGTTCGACGACCACCACTTCCCTGCCTTGTTGCGCGCAAGCAAGGGCTGTGGTGAGGCCGCCAATTCCGGCTCCGGCAATCAGGATGTTTCTTGGCTCTGACATGCTTAGTGTCCTGTCACCCTGTCTAGTATTTCGCCGGGATCAGCCGACAGATCATTGTTTCGCCAGCATACATGTTGATCCGGCCGAACGAGCAGATAGTCTCGCTCGTAGATTGCACGAATGGCGGGTTCATCGATTTGAAGAAGATCAAGTGGGATTTGTTTTTTTGAGGCAGCGCTTACCCACGCGGACAGGTCGGCCTCTCCAAATGAGATGAGTGTGTACCCCGCGCCCAGAAGGTCGAAGACGGCTCGTCCGTCTTCCAAAAACACACTCGGCAGTCTCGCTCCCGGCCAAGTCGTCGGCGTGTGGTCTATGAGATCATAGAGCGGAGCATCTCCCTGTTCCTGACAGACAATGGGAGACGCGTCGTATCGGCACCCAATCTCTATGCCCAGAGCCTCGTTTTCGGCGTTGCCAAGCGCCAGAATTTTATCCCCTACGGTCTGTCGTGACGCATCATCGGCTACTCCTTCCAGATAGGCCATGGCGATTTCGAACCGCACGCCCACATGCCGCTCTGATCCCTGCCGGTTTCGCTCACCTACATGTCTGCGCTCAGCTTCATAAGAGGCCAGTAAGTTTGGCCCACCCCAGCCCTGAAGCGTCGCCGCCAGTTTCCAACCGAGATCCACCGCATCGCCCATGCCGGTATTCATGCCATAGCCGCCCGTGGGCACATATTGGTGGGCCGCATCGCCAGCGAGAAACACCCGACCCTTTGCATATTTGTCCGCCAACAGGAGTTGGGGTGCCCAGGAATTGTGGACCAGCACTTCGAATTCAAAGTCCGTCCCGGCAAAATCTCGGACCAAAGCTTCGGGATCAATGTCTGCGGCCTTCACGTCGCCAGACAGCGATACATGGAGCGTCCAGATATCGCTGTCGTTCTGGGCGATGAGGGTGCCTTTATCAGATTGGTAGTGCCAGGCAACGCCCCATCGCTGAAGCACATCCAGTGCTTCTGATTTGAAATGCACCATGTACATATTTGCCACGTCTGGTGTGCCGCTAAGCTCTATGTCCAATTGTTGCCGCACCTTGGAGTTACCACCATCACAACCGGCGAGATACTGGCATTGAACACGCTCCTCGTCGCCGCTTTCCGAGTTTCGGAGAAGCACGCTCACGCTGTCAGCAGTTTCCTCAAACGAAACAAACGCCCAGCCGAAACGGACATCCATCAGCGGGTCTTCATCAAGAAAGGACTTCAGAACGGGTTCCAGGACCACCTGCGAGACACGCATGTCTGGCTCCAGAGGCTGCGAGCCATCGTTGACATAGCGAATGATGTCGCGGGCTTCATCCACATTCGGATAGGAAAAGCGGGCAAGCTCATGACCGGAGAGATCGGTGATCCAGGACACATCAAACACATGAGAGGTCGGCACGGCGGCTTCGCGCATCTTGTCGATCATGCCCAGCCGTCGGAAATGTTCCATCGTCCGACCGTTTGTGATGTCCATCTTGGGGTGCTTGGTTGTTGAGAGATTGCGCTCAACAATCATGCAACGAATGCCACGATGGCCGAGCTCACCTGCCAGCATCATGCCGACTGGCCCACCGCCTGCGATCAATACCGGTATTTCCTTCATGCCACGTCCCTTCCGAACTATACTGACCAGGTGGTCAGTATATAGGAAAATTTGACCATCTGGTTAATGCATGTCAGAAAGGTGAGGAATTCTGCGGAGAACGTCATGAAACGCGCGCCTTCCACACGGTCCGAAGTCACCAAACGGGGTATCCTGGATATTGCCCGTCAGCACTTCTCATCGGTCGGATTTGAAGGTACCTCCACTCGGAGCATCGCGACCGAGGCCGGGATCAATCACTCGCTGATCGTCTACCACTTCAAGAACAAGCTCGGTCTTTGGAGAGCTGTGATGAATGATCTCTTTGCCGCGTTCGCCGATCATGCGGGGCGCCATGTTGCATCCAGCGACGATCCGGTCGAACTGCTGCGGACAAACATGCATGCGTTTGTGTCCTTTTGTGCAGAAACACCAGAACTCCACAGAATCATGACCATTGAAGGCCGCATGAAAAGCGACCGTCTTACCTGGTTGCTCGACACCTACCTGAAAAGCAACTTTGAGACAGTCAGCGCACGCATTCGCGCGGGCCAGACAGAGGGACGCGTACGCCAGGGCAATCCTGCACAGCTTTATTACGGTGCCATCGGGATCGCTGGAACGCTCGCAACACTTGCGCAGGAATATGAAGCGCTTAGTGGTGAGAGTGCCTCATCAGAGGCGTCCATTGCCTCAGCCATCGAATTGATCGATGCGCTGCTTTTTGTGGACTAATAAGCCCGCAACCGCTGTGTTTTTTTTGCCAGAAGCGGTGCAGACGCGAGATAGACCGCGAAAGCAGCCACCATGCCGGGCAGGCCTTCAAAGACAGCGCCTTGTAAATCATAATGCCGCCAGATGAGCACTGCTGCACAACCTGCGATGATCATGGCGATGGCCTGCAGCTCGGCAACAGGACGTTTCAACGCCAACAGAATGAGAAGTGGTCCAAAACTCGCTCCCAGAACCGACCAGGCCAAAATAACGAGAGAGAAAACACTCTGACTGCCCGACAGGGCGATGGCGAGCGCAAATGCGGTCATTGCAACCGTTGCACCGCGCAGGAAAGCCGGACGCTCGAAATTGGATGGCAGCAGATCATGGGTGAGGGTTGCCGCACAGCTCAGAAGGAGAGAGTCAGCCGTCGACATGGTTGCGGCAAAGATGCCCGCCAAAACAAGACCGACCAGGAAACCGGGCAGCAAATCCACCGCCATGACCGGCAACACAAGTTCCGGGTCCATTGACCCAATATCGCCCAAATGTAGGCGTGTCATCAGCCCAACAATGATGGCAATCGCAAAGAAGCTGGCGTAGAAGCCGTAATACCAGGCGCGCGCTGTGCCCATCCTGCTTTCATCTTCCAGTGCCATGAAACGGATCATGATGTGCGGTTGCCCGATCACGCTGGCACCCGCGAACATCCAGCCAATGACAAAGAGAAGCGCTCCAAAAGCCCCAGGCACCAAAAGATCTCCCGCCGCAAACCAATTGAGATAGTCGGGAATTTCTGTGAGCGCCTGGTAGGAAGTACCGATACCGCCAAAGGACACAAGCGCCACCACCATGAGCAACACCATGGCCACATACATGACGGCTGACTGCACTGCATCTGTCCAGATGGAGGCACGGAAGCCGCCAACCATGCAATAGCTTGCCACCATGAGTGCTGCGATCACCGCACCCCACTCCACTGGCCAATCGAGCAGCACTTCCAAAGCTTTGCCGCCAGCACTGAGTTGCGCTGCGGCATAGGCGCCCAAGAAGATGAGGGTCATCAACGAAGCCACAAGGCGCAACCACCGCATCTCTTTGCCCTGCCAGGTGGCAAGGGCACCAGAGAATGTAAGCGCATCACGTGTCTGCGAAAACTCACGTAATTGGCGATGCACAAAAAGGGACGTCAGATAGTCTCCCAAGATCAGCCCAACCCCCAGCCAGATAACGCTCAGGCCCGACACATAGGTGAAGCCCATAATGCCGATAAACATGTAACCGCTATTGTTTGTCGCAACAGCAGACAGGCCCACGAGCATTGGAGAAACCGACCGCCCGGCCAGATAGTAGTCACCTGTTGTTCCGTCACTCCGCCGCCCGGAAAGGAAGCCCACAAGGAGAAAAAGAGCGAGAAAGAGGATGAAGCCAGCCAGCATGTTTGTGCCTTGCCTTAAGTGCGTCGGAATAAACGGAATAAGATGTTTGCCACCAATGGCGCGAGGATGAGAAGCCCAAAGGTTAGAAAAAGCTGTGGCGACCATTCGGGGGCTCCTGCCGCCGCGATAATGGTTGGGAGCAATAGGTGCCCCACCACACCGAAAGCAACGCCACCAGCAATTGCGAGCAGCCCGACATTTGCCTCTCTGCGGGCATTGCGGAAATAGGCAGTCGAGATTGGGAGGAACAAAACCAATGCGGTTACAAGCCCAGGATTGTACTCCCCGTTTGAGAGCGCGATCAGAATGTGAAACAGGCCGTTGGTGAGCATAAGACCTGCGGCGGCTAACCCGACCCAGGGAAATCGCCGCCCAGACCAGATCGCAAGCAGGAACGGTACCCATACGGCGAGCGTATTGATGCGGTAGATCGCCAGATCAGTTAGCCGAGTACCTGCATCTCCATAGCGGGCGGCGAGCTGCGCATTTCCATATTCAATGAAATAATAGGCGCGACCGTAGAGATCGACCCCGTGCTCTTCAAACTGGTGTAGTAGATAGGCAATCAGCAGAAGCCAAGCGGCCGTCGCAAGCGGGTCTCGTACGCCGCCAGCACTTACACTCACGCCTGAAAAGATCATGAAGATCGCGAAAACGGCACCGCCCAGCCCGACCAGCACCCAGCCAGTTTCAAGCATGGCCACGCCGGTCGCCGTAAAATGGGCAAGCGGCACAAGCAAGATCAACAGAATTGGAATGGCCAGCCGAAAAGGCTCGCGCACGGATGCGTCAGACATAGTTCTCCCCCAGGACCTCATTTACTCGACCGCACCTAACACCTCAGAGTGTGACGCTGTCATATAAATAGATCAAGAAAGCGGCGTACGTCTTATTGCGCAGCGGCAGACCCTGTCGCTGTGTGCATTTCCATTTTGACAGGCGGCTTTGAAAAAGATGGCTCTTTTGCAATCAGCTGTGCCAGAGCGTGCTGCCGGTCCGCAGCTGTAAATTCACCGGTCGTCAGGCAGAATTCGACGAAATTGTCGTTCGGGTCTTTTGTGTAGATGGACCGGCACCATTCATGGTCGAGCTCCAAAACGTCATATCCGGCGTCCAACCATTGCTGCATCCGCATGTTGAAGACATCCATATCTGGCACATCAAAGGAGATGTGATTTATCTGATCAGGCACACCGGCTGCTTTGGAAAGGTTGGTTTCAAACCCTTCGGTCCCGGGTACGTCATGCATTTCCCAGAAAGCAATAAACTTGCTGTCATCTTCCATGCGATAGAAAAAATGCTTCGCCCACCCACCTTCTGGGACGGGCGCCACTTCAACTTTCACAAGATCAAAACCCATGACCCCTTCATAGAAATTGTGGATTGCATTCATGTCTCTCGCGGCAAGCGCTAGGTGATGGTAGCCCATGTGCTCTTTCCTCCGTCTATTTGTCTGTATCGACCATGCTCATAACGTCAGACGAGCCATCCCCATCAGGCATCGGCACTTCGACGACCCGCTCGTCCACATCGTCATATTCGAGCCTGAGTGCGCGGCTCATGATCGCGTGCATCTCATACATGGCAGTGATGTAAGTGAGTTCAAGAATTTCGACGTCACTCAGATGTTTCTTCAACGCAGCGAATGTGCCGTCTGACACGCGGCCATTGTCCAAAACCATCTCATCTGTGTAGGCAAGAACCGCGCGTTCAACCTCGGAGAAACAATCCGCCACATGCCAGTGCGGCAGTGCGTCGATCTGTTCTTCTGAGAAGCCAACATCGCGACAGGATTTGCAGTGTTGCGAAAAAACGAACTGCGATCCGCGCGTATATCCGGCTCGTGTTTGCCCCAACTCACGCAATTTGGGACAGAGCTTGCGATTGGGGTCCCGATAAAACTGAAAACCTTCCACCGCATGCTTGAAGCAATCAGGCACAAGTGCGAAGACAGTCCACCAGTTGCCGGGGGTTCCGGTTGCTGTGCCCGGTGTCTCGACCGGATCGCGATCTTGAAACAAGAGTTGGTAGATCTGATCGACGAACGGATCCGCATCGGCTTTCGCCACTTGCGCCAGTCTGGGCATGGCTCACTCCCTCACAATTGCCTTTGCCATTTGTAAGATAAACTTACAATATATTCAAGTTACCCACGCGAGGGGAGATATGACGCAGCGGCCAAAAAAGAATATTCCCGTTGGACGAGGCCTGATGACGAGCCTGTTGGAAGGCTTTATGTGGCTCGACCGCGGCTTGCAGCAAAACCTGCAATCCCATGGGCTTCCGAGCGTACGTCGCCTGGAGTCGATGGTGCTGGTTTATGTCGCTTCTGGTGTTCAACGACCAAGCGACCTTGCGCGCACGCTGGGCGTCACCCGCCAGTCGATCAACTCCGCCGTGCGGGAGCTGGAAGAGAAAGGGCTGATTGAACTCACGCCTGATCCGGCCGACAAGCGCTGCAAACTGATCCGTTTTTCGCGTGAGGGGTGGCCCGTTCACATGGCCGCTGCCAATATTATGGCAAACCTCGAAGCGGAATTGGTCAAGCGCTTGGGGGAAACAACCATCGATGCTTTGCTCCATGGACTTACCAGAGAGTGGGGCGATGTGCCAAATGTGGCCAGTGAAATAGAGGACGCCGCTTCATAAGCAATGCACCCACGATCACTAAAGGGGGAGTGATCGACTATGGATAGATTATTGAGTGCCACGAATGATTTTCCGAGCGATCATTATGTGATCCTCAAATTCGTGCACATGGTTTTGCTGCCATATCGGCCTGGAGCACCTCCGTTGCCTATGGGACCTATTTGGTTCCTTTGTTCCGCGATTGGCAAAGGGTGCCGCATGACCCTGAACGCATTCGGCTACGTAACTGGGCCATGGAACGCTTCAATGAGGCGCAAAGCTAGAGCATATCGCTTTCCCCATATTGCTGACTTTCATCTCGCCCATTTTGGCGGCAACAAGGAACGCCTTCACCACAGCAGCAATGGTGAGGCATATGAAAATGCAATCCATACACATTGGTGGTTTCTCATTATCACCACGCCCATCATTATTGTTTCGATCACCTTCACCTTCTAGCTCGCCATCGTGAAACCATTCTGAGGAGAGATGCGTCCATGACGAACCTGCCTCTACCAGATGAGAAAACCGTACGCCCTTTCGCCTATAGCGACGCACAGGTTTCTCGGATTGCGGCCGGATTGTCGGGCTATGTCCTTTTCATTCTCTACCCAGCATATGGCCTCCTGCGCGGGTGGTGGCTGGGTGACTTTTCCTCCTTCTCTGTCGAGGGACCGGTGGTTGCCGTCGCGATATTATGCGCTTTCGGCTTCTTCGCGCGCTGGACCATTCTGAAATATCTATGGATTGACAGCTAAGCACAGCGCGTCACGCCAGCTGATCAATTCTGAAGGGCGACCGCTCATGGACGGTGCGGGCAGAGGGTGACACACTGCGCGCACCAAAATTTCTTGAGCGATTTTCTATGAACGATAATACCGACCAATTGTCTGACGTGATCACAGAGCTGGTCCCGCCCCTGCTTCATTCATTGGAAGGGCTCCTGTTTATCGGACGACATCTACACCCTCCGCAGCTCGAAGAAGTCGTCAAACATGTCGGGGCGCTGGACAAAGGTGTGGAAGATGCACTTGTCGCTTTCCAGGCAGTAGACTGGCCCGAAGACTTCCACCCTTTTCACGACCGCATTGTCGCGTCCTCTACATCTGTTCTGCGGGCCTATGAAGAATTGCGCGCAGCGCTCGACGATCCAGAGAATGGGATCATGGCCGCCTACCGAGCGTTGCGGCATTCCTCTCGCGCCCTTGAAGCGCTCTATCCTGTGGCGGCTGTTCTGCCGCCGGTCAGTCGGTTCTTTCTGGAAGATGAGCAACGAGACGATGGCCACCTGTTGCAAGCTCTTGCTGCAGAGCGCACCGACGGCGCAAGTGTGGGCGTGCACCATTTCGGGAATGAAAAGAAAGAGCGGGGCGGTTTCTCGCTCTACGTGCCCGAGAACTATGATGCTTCGAAAGCCTACCCGCTCATGGTCGCCATGCATGGCGGTAGCGGTCACGGGCGTGATTTTCTCTGGTCCTGGGTCCGCGCGGCGCGCAGCCGCGGCGTGATCCTGCTGAGCCCAAGCTCAGTGGACGCGACCTGGTCGCTCATGGGAGAAGACGTGGACAGTCCGAACCTGGAACGGATGCTGGCCCATGTCGCCGAAAACTGGTCAATTGATACGAACAAGCTCCTGCTCACGGGCATGAGCGACGGGGGCACGTTCACCTATGTGCAAGGATTGCAGTCAGACTCCAAGTTCACCCACCTCGCGCCTATCTCTGCGAGCTTTCACCCTTTTCTGCTCGAGGTGGTTGAGCGTGAGCGGCTGCAGGATCTGCCGATTTACCTGACCCACGGCGCAAAGGACTGGATGTTCCCCGTCGACATTCCGCGAACCGCCTATCGTGCCCTCGCGGGAGGCGGTGCGGACATTGTCTATCGGGAGATAAGTGATCTTAGTCACACCTATCCGCGCGAAGAAAATGCCCGCATCCTAGACTGGTTCCTCGACGGCAAACGCCCTGAGGATACGTTCGCCGGTTAGGCCGACGCACTCGGACGCGCCGACACCGCAGCGTGCCACCGCGCAAGATCAGTATGCGCATCGGTTGGCATGACTTTTACCCATTTCGCGAAGTCGACCACAACCTGTGCCGTGATGTCCGCATAGCTATAGGTATCGACAGCAACAAACTCGCGATCCTTCAGACGGGCATTGAGCGTATCCATAAAAACGGTGAGGCGTGCACGCCCGCGTTCAGCCAATTCAGGGATTTGCGCGTAGTTTACTGGGCCCGTTGTCGCACGGTCTTTCATGCCCGGCGAGGAGTTTCGGAGCGTTTCGGCGACAGCCGACAGGCCTTCCATCAACATGCGCGATTGCCAGTTGGCAACGAGGCCTTTTTCTTCCGGCGTAACGCCGAGGAGGGGCGGCTCCGGGTAAGCGGCCTCCAAATAGGCAGCGATGCCGTCATTCTCTGTCAGAATGGTGCCATCTTCCAGTTTCAGGACTGGAATGGTGCAAGCTGGATTGATCGCTTTGAATTCATTCGTCAACTGTTCGGCTTTCGCCATATCAACTTGAATGGTCTCAGCCGTGACCCCTTTTTCCGCCATGAAGATGCGGGCACGTCGTGGACTGGGCGCGGGTGTATAATCATAGAATGTCAGAGCCACTTGAGGCCTCCCTTTACGCTGTTCTTAAAACAGTCTGTTATCAATCTTGCGAGACTAGCGTGACACCTTGTGTCAGCGCATCACATTAAGTTGTGGGTCACATAAATCCGGAGACAGTTTCAATATTCAATTGACCTGCAAGGCCCGCATCCCGATGCACTTCAATCGCGCGATAGTCGTCGGACATGGTCATTTCAAGCATCGCTTTTCGCGAGGGGTATTGCACGCAGGCAATCACATCCCAGTCTTCGGCAACCTCGCCGATAAGCGTTAGCGTGACTGCGCCGCCATAAATCATTTTTCCGCCTAAGCCTTCTACGAGCTTGGACACTTCAGCGCCGTACCGTTGATAGGCTTCCGCCCCACTAATATCCGGGTCGCGGCCATCGGGATATTGCGCTTTGTCATAGAACTTCAGCAGATTGACCATGACAATCGGTCCGTCGACAGAACCACTGGTCCACTCTTTGATCTGCGCCTCATTTGGGCGCATGGCATTTACGACATCCATTTTCCCGCTCCTTCTGCTATCAACAGCATTATGAGAATATCTAATTTTGACACTATAAGTGCCATTAGTTATTCTCGTCTAGTAGATTGAAGACAGGAGATCCTCAGGTGTCCATCGCAGAAGAGAAGACAACACAGCAAGTTGATGGTCGACTGAACCGCAGCACGCGCACCCGTGCGGCAATTGTCGAGGCAATGGTTGCCCTCGTCGGCGAAGGGAATGCTGCGCCCACAAGCGAAGATGTAGCCGAGCGGGCAAATGTCGGCCTTCGCACCGTGTTCCGCCACTTTGAAGATATGGAGACGCTCTATCAGGAAGTCGATCAGGTGATTAAGGCTCGGGTGTTTCCTCAGTTTGACCTGGAAACACTCACCGGTCCGTTGGAGGAACGCGCCCGCAAGCTGATTGAGAGGCGCGCCCATATCTTCACGGCGGTTCATCCCTTTATGACCTGTACTATTGCTCGAAAGTGGAAATCGCCCTATCTCGCTCGCTCCTATGATGCGTTCGCCGAACTTCAACGCACCTTCCTCTTCAACAATCTGCCAGAATTGAAGGAGCTATCTCCCGCCCTTCAGCATGCTGCGGACCAGGTCACGTCGTATGAGTCCTGGACCCGTATGAAAGATGTTCAGCAACTCGACGTCGCAGACATTATCGAAGCTCAATTGGCGGGCGTTCTCGCGATCATTCGCGGAGCGTGAGCTTTATTCCGAAGAGCGGAATTCGCTAAATCTGCCGCTGATGGCTTGAACCCATTCCCCTAAAACCTAAAGCTAGGATCTGCGCGATCTGCGCAGCGAACGGGAGGGAACGCAAGATGGGTAGAAGAGAGTTTAAGACACGCCTGCTAGGTGCCGCGCCGGCACTCGCACTAGCCCTGACTGGCCAGGCTGCACATGCCGCCGACACCGAATTGCTGTGGGGCGATACGCATCTTCACACGTCGTACTCGTTTGATGCCTATCTCAATCGAAACATGACAGCCGACCCGGATACGGCTTATCGCTACGCTAAAGGCCTACCCGTTGTGAACCCTGGCCACCAGGGCCGGGTGCAGATTGATACGCCACTCGATTTTCTGGTCGTTGCCGACCATGCGGTGATGCTCGGCGGGATGCGTCACATTGTCGACAAGGGCATCCCGACAGAGGGTATGGGGCTCGTTGATCGGGCCCGTGCCTGGTATGCGCAACGCTGGCTGCGCGGCGTTGTTGCCGATGATGAAGGTATGGCGGCTTTTGCCTCGTTCCTGCCTGAGCCTATGTCGGTGGAAGAGGCTGCGGCCACCCCGACGGCAGCCGGCATCCCTGGGTGGCGAACAATGGCCCGTACAAGCTGGCAGGAAACAATTGCCATTACCGACAGCCATTATGAGCCGGGCACGTTCACCTCCTTCATCGGATGGGAATGGAGCTCCATCCCTGCGGGTGCGAATATGCACCGGGTGGTCTTCACGCCAAACGGGGCGGACGTCGCAGAACAATTTCAGCCTTTCTCAACCGCCGACAGTGCCTACCCGGAAGACCTTTGGAACTGGCTTGAGGAAACCTCTGAGCGCACCGGCGCGGAGTTTGTGGCCATTCCTCACAACTCCAACATCTCCAAAGGCTATATGTTCTCCGAAACGAACCTTCGCAGCGAACCCATAACCGCAGAAATGGCGGCTACCCGCATGGAGTGGGAGCCAGTCGCTGAAATCACACAGTTCAAAGGGGACAGCGAAACCCATCCATCGCTTTCACCGGATGATGAATTTGCAGACTTTGAAACCTACCAGCACTACATCCAGCAGAACGCACCGGAATACGCTCCCGTTGAAGGGGATTATGTGCGCTCGGCCTTGCTGAACGGGCTTGAGATTGAAAACAAGATCGGCGCCAACCCGTTCGCGTTTGGCGTCATCGGGTCAACGGACAGTCACACAGGCCTAGCCTCTGCCGAAGAGCCAAACTTCTGGGGCAAGTTCCCGCGTGATACGACGCCTTTCGGCAAAACCGCCGGATGGCGGACTGGTGCCGGTGGCAGCCTCGGACCCAATGGTTGGTCCATGTCTGCCTCCGGTCTCGCGGCTGTTTGGGCTGAAGAGAATACAAGAGAAAGCATCTTCGCCGCCTTTAAGCGACGCGAAGTCTATGGCACCACAGGCCCCCGCATTGCCGTGCGTTTTTTCGGCGGCTGGAACTATGACAGCACCGCAGCAGATGCATCTGACATCGCCGACATTGGCTATGCCGGTGGCGTGCCCATGGGTGGTGACCTTACCGGTGCCCCTGCAGATAAGGCACCCAAGTTTCTTGTCCGCGCGACGAAAGATCCGAAATCCGGCAATCTCGACCGTGTGCAGATCGTCAAAGGCTGGCTCGGTGCTGATGGCGACGCGCAGGAACGTGTCTATGACGTTGTCTGGTCAGATGGGCGCGTCGCTGGAGCAGACGGCAAAGTGCCTGCCGTTGGTAACACTGTCGACATCTCAACAGGGCGTTATGAAAACACGATTGGCTCTGCGGAACTGTCTGCAGTATGGGAAGATCCGGACTTCGATGCTTCTCAAAATGCCTTCTACTATGCGCGTGTGCTTGAGATCCCAACGCCGCGGCACTCACTGTTCGACGCACTCGCGCTCGGCATTGATGTGGAAGAGACCGGTCATCCAGCAACCATCCAGGAACGGGCCTATTCCTCTGCCATCTGGTACAAGCCATGATTTTTCGCTGATACATCTCCAGCACTCAAGGGCAGCTTCGGCTGCCCTTTGTTTTACCGCCTTTTCGGACGGAAAACCGCTCACACTTTTCCTGTATATGCTCTAGGCAACCACCGCAATGAAACGTTCGATGGTCCAGAAAGCTGCAAGGCTTCCTACCACATAGGCGGCGGGCATTGTCACATCTCCTAACCCCCAAGTCCGCGCGTCTTTTTTGACAAACGCAATAACGCGCAGCCCCACAAAGGTTATCGCAATAAGGAAGAGAATGAAGGCGATCTGTCCGACCTCAACCCCGAGGTTGAAGAAAAGCAACGCGAGCGGCACTTCCGTTTGCGGTAAGCCGATCTCTCCCAACACCGCGGCGAAGCCAAACCCGTGCAGCAGCCCGAAGCCGCTTGAGATCAAGATGGGATAGCGCCATGTGAGAGTGTCGCGCGCCGGACGCGCCAGTTCCGCCGCAACAAAGACAATTGAGAGAGCGATCACCGCCTCAAGTGGGGCCACCGGCACACTCACAATATCAAGGGCGGCAAGCGCCAGCGTTACCGAATGCGCAACCGTGAAGCCGGTGATAATAAGCAGCACCCGCCTCACCGTGCCTGCCAGCATCAAGAGACAAGCGACAAACAGAAGATGATCAAAGCCGGTCAGAATATGCTCAATACCGAGCTTTAAATATTCACTGGCGACGCTGCCCGCATCTTCCGCATTTGGTATGTCGATAAGAATGGCGTCGGGTCCGTTCCGGATCACCTGCACCTCGCCAGAGGGGCGGATGACCCGCACCAAAGAAGAGACCGCCGGATTTCCGCGTGGATAGGTAATCGATACGGACAACGGCCCGTCGAGTGCGCGGCAATCATAGAGACCTTGACCAATATTGAGAGCGGCGCTCGCAGGCGTCTCCGGCGATTGCACCCGCTCGCAGGCATCCGGTAGCGCGATCTGAGGTGCATTGTTTCGGTCAATTGTGGACGGCACACGCCACTTCAGAAAAACAGCGCCGGTTTCTTTCTCTTCTATTTCGATGAAGAGCGGTCTGCCTTCATGGGCAGATGCCGACGCGCCCAGAAAAACAAAAAGGCCCCAGAAGATAAAGATAGAGCGGCTCATTCGGGCACACCCGTACTCAGGTCGATCTCAATGTCATACTCAGCCGCAATTTTGGCAATCGCTGCTTCTTTATCGGCCTCAAGCCGGATCCGCCGTGCGTCTTCGGCCACGCGGGTCTTCACATCTTCAAAGTTCGCGTCCTGCCCTTGAGATATCGAGGTCACCATCACGAGGTGCGCGCCATAGGGAGATTTGAACACGCCTTGCCAGATGCCCTCTTCCGCTGTGAGAGCGAACAGCTCCGCTGTCATCTCAGGCCCGAAGTGACTCGCAATAAAATCGTAAGTGCGTTCCACATAGTTGACGTGGAAGGGAAAACGGTCTCCCTGCCCAGGTGCGCCGGAGAAAGGTACTCGCTCCCTGTTAAGTCTTTCCAGCGCTTCTTCCGCCAGCGTTAGCGCTGCATCTCCGTGTTTTGCCCGATCAAAAAACACGTGGGTAAAGGTGATGGAGGGCGCGACGAAATAGTCCTGTTTGTTGGCTTCAAAATGCGCAAGCAGGTCTTCCTCGGTCAGCTCGACGGCAGCACTTGCAAACCCTTCGGCCAGGAAGTCCACTTTCTGGATAAGGCGTCGGCGGATCACATAATCGTCCGCATCAAGCCCCAGGCCCAGCCCTTCCCGATAGAGCACTTCTTCGCGCAGATATTCGTTCACCAGGCGATTAACGTCTTCCTCGCTCAATGCGTCGAGCCGCCGCTCTGCCATCTCGCGATCAAAGCTGCGCGTCCGATATTGGATGAAGGTCAGAATGGTTTCACGATCAACACGTATCTCGCTGCTATCTGCCTCACTTTCAGTCTGCCCCAGGGCAGAAAACAGAAGAAAAAGCGCTAGGCCGACGGCGGCGAAATGAAAGAGAGGGTCGCGGAGAAATCTGGACATGGAAGCACCTTTGGCGGCGTCTGTTTTGAAGGCAGTTTATAGCACGCCGCCGCGCGATTTTCGCCGCCAAGTATCGCCTTTTTTGGCTCTTTTGAGGGACATCAGTTGTTTTTGACAGACGCGCTCTGAAACCACACACTCCGCGACCAAACGGGGTGGTCTTGTTTCAGGGGGTTCGGGTGACTGAACAAACAAATGCAGGGCACGCAAGCCAGCGGCTCGCGCGGCGTCTCACTCTGCCGCTTCTTGTGCTCTATGGGCTCGGCGTCACCGTCGGGGCCGGCATTTATGTTCTTATCGGAAAGATTGGTTATCAGGCAGGCGTCTTTGCGCCCTACTCGTTTTTGCTTGCCTCCCTTCTAATTGCCCCCACCACTTATTCCTACTCTAAGCTCGTTATCCGCTTTCCAGTGAGTGCTGGCAGTGCACGCTATGTGGAAGAAGGGTTTGGCATCAAGTGGCTCGCCATCCTGGTCGGACTTTTGGTTGTTTCTGCGGGAATTGTTTCGTCCGCGACGATTTCCGTCGGCAGTGTTGGCTACGTTCAAGAGTTCATATCCATCCCTCCGCCCGTGTTGGTAACCGGGATTATTGCCGTCTTTACCGGTATTGCAATTCTGGGAATTCGCGAGTCCGTCATAGCGGCAGCATTCTTCACCTTGGTTGAAGTCGGCGGGCTCCTCGCCATTATTTTCGGTGGGTTCTTTGCAGACACGCCCGCAATTTGGACCACCCTGACCGCGTCCTTCTCAACTTTCAGCTTGGAAGCAGTGGGACTGATCGGCGCTTCAGCGGTCCTTGCATTCTACGCGTTCATCGGATTTGAAGACATGGTGAACGTAGCGGAAGAGGTTAAGAAGCCTGAAAAGATCTTCCCTCCTGCGATTGCGATTACGCTGCTGGTGACCATGGGACTCTATTTTCTAGTGAGCATCATTGCAGTCTCATTGGTCGACAGGGAGACTTTGGGAAGTAGTGGCGCTCCAATTTCCCTCGTGGCGGAACGGACGGGAATCATTTCTCCCGACATTCTTTCCAGCATTGGGGTCATGGCAGCACTTAATGGCATTCTCATTCAGATCATCATGGCGTCTCGGGTTCTTTACGGCCTGTCCCGGCAGGCTGAGATGCCCCGCTTTCTGTCCTACGTGCATCCGCGCACCCACACACCAATCAAATCAACGCTCCTCGTGGCTGCGGTGATCCTGGTCCTCGCCCTCGTCTTTCCTCTCGCTCGGCTCGCGGAAACTACCTCACAAATCACCTTTGTGGTTTTTACACTGGTGAACAGCGCGCTGATCGCTATCACCCTTAGAGAAGCAGGATGGACCCTCACACAGGTGCCCTCCGTGTGGATCATCGTCATCCCAGCGTTCGGCGCGCTGGGCTCTGTCGCGCTGATGCTGGTGAGTCTGTTCTAGCAGCGCTAATTCTGGTGATGCAGCTTCGTGAACATGCGGCCGGCCATCCAATCCACGAGCTGCGGGAAGTGCCGTCCGATTGATGCCACCCTACGCACGGTTGCTGGCTCGATAATCACGCTTTTGTTTTTCGCGATCTGCCGGAGCATGCGCTGTGCAAATACATCTGGTTCAACAGCTCCCCGCGGTGCGGCACCTTCCTCCGCCAACCTGGCCTGCGTTTCGGACGTAACGCGACCATACTTCCCGCCACTGAGGATGGGCGTGCGGACCCGGCCTGGACAGACAACCGATGCCCGAACGCCCGTGACGTTTTCTTCTGAGCGCAACACTCTGGTGAGGCCGACAACAGCATGCTTTGTTGCGGTGTATCCAGCGAGACGCGGTACAGGGATCAGACCCGCAAGCGAGGCCGTGTTCACAATGTGCCCAAAGCCTTGTTGCTGCATTACGGGCAATGCGGTGAAAATTCCGTTTATGACCCCTTTCAGATTGATATCAATAATCCGATCCCAGTCAGCGAGGCTGTGATCTGCAAACGGGCCTTCAACAACGATACCCGCATTGTTGAAGACGAAATCCAACCGTCCAAATTGTGCATTTGTATCTTCGACGATTTTCTCCAAAGCTTCGACATCACGAACATCCGCGACGAAATGCAGAACGTCGGCACCGCGCTCTTTCAATTCTGCAGCAATCGCGCTCAGCGCATCTTCCTGCCTATCAATCAAGGTCAGCTGAGTGCCGCGCGCTGCCAATTCCGACGCCAGAGCCTTCCCGATACCGGAAGCAGCCCCGGTAATGATGGCCACTGCACCTTTGTAGTAGCGAACCCTTTGTCTTCCACGCATTGCGCCATACCATTCATAATTAGACTGTTGGTCTGTTAATTACACACCCCTACTATCCCTAGGTCAACAGATTTGACAAAAAGACCGGACATTGGTCTATTTTTTGGATGGCCAGAAGTCGTGTGCAGAATAAATATGAGGGGCGCCGAGAGGAATATCTTGAGGCAGCGTGGTCGCTCATCCTTGAGGAAGGGTATGAAACACTCAGCGTCAACCGCTTGATTGCTCATGCCCAATCCTCCAAAGGAGCTTTCTATCACTATTTCTCGTCCAAGGATGAAGTGGTAGACGCGGCGGTCGAGCACATCATTGCCGGTACACTTAGCGACATTGAGACTGTCTACCCAGATGATGGCGGCGCGGTCGGGCAGCTAGAAGGGTTCCTGGGTGTCTCGGCGAAAAGACCGGCGGCAACCGCTGACCTGCGGCGCCTGCTCGTCCAAGTGCATCGATCTGGCAACCAAACATTGGTCGCTGTCATGCTTGATCGCGCGATGTCGCTTTGCCTGCCCGCCCTTGAGCGGATCATTGAACGTGGGATAGAAGAGGGCATCTTTGAAACACCCTTCCCGACAGAAACCGCCGAGCTGATCCTTGCGGCCGGCGAACATGCTCTTCTCACGAGCATTCGATCTCTGAACGATACAAGCGATCACCATGAGGTGATTAATGTAATTTTGCGACGTTCGGAGGCAACGATTTACGCCACCGAGCGATTGCTCGGACTAAAAAGGGGTACGCTTGAGCGGCAGACACGGTCTCGAGCAGAACGGACCGTCGCGACAGCGACACAACTCTGACGGCGGTTATGCTGAACAGCAGAAAGAAAAATGGCGCACCGGGGAAGGGCAGGATGCGTACTGGTTTCTAGTCTTGAAGGTTGGCTCTCACTCACCAGACCGCTAAGCTAG
>Ga0189286_100072_pt1 | contig 73436 bp, 57 predicted proteins | sample UW69minimetaG_FD_130330 | JGI IMG/M metagenome (GOLD analysis project Ga0189286, IMG submission 130330) | Marine microbial communities from the Costa Rica Dome - UW69 mini metaG | ecosystem: Environmental > Aquatic > Marine > Oceanic > Photic zone | place: Costa Rica: the Eastern Pacific...
ATAAAATACACAAATGATCAGGTTTGTGAACTTACGATCAAGGAAACCAAATTAAAAGGGATTCACGTACTTGTTAAAGAAATAGACACATTGATCGCAAGTGTGAATACAACAAAAAATCATCTTCCGCTAATTTTAAAAAGTGAACAAGCGAGTTTCATCCCAGAAACAGCAAAAGATACAGATGTTTTAAAACTTTCAGAAAGCCTCTTCAATTGTAAATATCCAATCATAGCAGTATTCAACCAGTCACCAAGTGCAAAAGCATGGTTTATAGGTTTGCATACAGACAAAGTTATTTACAAAGAGTCTTCAAATTATACAGCAAAAGGATTACTAGCAAATAAAGTATTAGCATCACAAGCAAAGTTGATGTTTACCGCGCGTTATGGAGCATTGGCAAGTAAAGAGATTCTGTTATTAGACAAAACATTCAGCGGAAGCGAATTACAATCATTAATTCCAACACTTAGAACAACAGAAGAAAACGAACTTGCAACAACATGGGCGCAAGAAATAAATAGTGTAAAAGCTTGGAAAGCTGCTGTAAACAATATAATTACAGAAAAGCAGTCACAAGTATCAAGTTGGAAAGTAGCTTCTATTGAAGAAGAAAAAACACCAGAAGAAGGAGCAGTAGCCTTACAATCTTCTGTAATCAAAGCTGTAGCGCACAAAAATGGAGTCCTAGAAGTTCGCTTAGAAGAACGAAGCGCAAAAAACATGTTTACAGACGCCTTTATGGCTGGTGTCAACGAAGTTTTTGAACACATAGAAAACAATGCATACAAAGTAATCATCCTCACAGGGTATGACAACTATTTCGCTTCAGGAGGTACAAAAGAAGGCTTAGTTGCCATTCAAGAAGGAAAAAGTAAATTCACGGACACCAAGATTTTCCAATTAGCGATGGAATGTAAAGTTCCAGTAATTGCTGCCATGCAAGGACATGCCATTGGAGCAGGTTGGGCAATGGGAATGTATGCCGATTTCACAATATTCAGTAAAGAACGAAAATACAGAAGTCCGTACATGAACTACGGATTTACGCCAGGAGCAGGAGCTACCTATATTTTCCCAGAAGTTGTAGGATACGATTTGGCGCGTGAAACTTTATTTACCGCCAATGAATATAGTGGTTTGGATTTTCAACATAAAGGACTTTTGTTACCTGTGTTATCTAAAGATAAGGTGGTATCTCATGCTATGGAATTGGCAAAAATGATTGCACAAAATTCCAGAAACACATTGATAGCCTTCAAACGTCAATTAACCCAAAACCGTATTGCGGAAGCGGAAGCAACCAAAAAGCTAGAAGTAGCAATGCATGAGGAAACATTTGTCGGAGATGCAGTTACATTACAGCAAATTCAAGAAAACTTTACACACAAACAAACGATTACGACTAGCGATAAAATAAAAAATATTAAAAATGAAGCGATCATAGTTTCTGAAGAAAATTCCATTTCGGATATTGTCGCAACGATCAAAAAATTCTTAGCGAACGAATTGCATTTGCATGAAAATGAAATTGAAGAAGATGCACAATTTGTCGACATTGGTTTAGATTCTATCACAGGAGTTACTTGGATTCGAAAGATTAATGAGTATTACAAACTTTCGCTAGAAGCAACACAAATCTATACCTATACGACATTACAACAACTAGGTAATTTTATTCAAGAAGAACTTGGAACAGTAGTGAATGCAACGAAAGAAATAAAATCCATTGCGGTTGCAGCACCTACTATTGAAACAACAGTGTATGAAGAAGAAATTGTTGAAGCAGTAGATGAAGTATCTGATATTGTTGTGACGATCAAAAAATTCTTGGCAAGTGAGCTACACTTAGAAGAAAATGAAATTGACGAAACAGCTCAATTTGTAGATATCGGTTTAGATTCGATCACAGGAGTTACGTGGATCCGAAAAATAAACGATCATTACAAAACAAGTATAGAAGCCACACAAATCTATACCTATCCAAGCCTGAATAGTTTAGGTGAATTTATCCAAGAAGAATTACAACGACTAGGATTGGCTAAAAACAAAAAAGTTCAAGTCAAAAAAGTAATAACGCAACCAGCAAATACGATTCAACAGAAAGTATCAAACGCTGTACATCATATACAATTTGAAGAGCGAAAACTAGTTTCTATTCGCACACAAAATTCAATCAAAAAGCATACGTCAAAACCAAACAATTACGCATCGCAACCTATTGCCGTTGTTGGAATGGCAGGACAATTCCCTAAAGCGGAAAACATTCAAGAATTCTGGGAAAATATTGCACAAGGAGAAAATTGCATCACGGAAGTTCCGAAAGAACGTTGGGACATCAATGAATATTACAGAGAAGGGACGCCATCTTCAGGGAAAACCAATAGCAAATGGTTGGGAAGTTTGCCAGGATATGATCAATTTGATCCCTTATTTTTCACTATTTCGCCAATAGAAGCAGAAAGTATGGATCCGCAACAGCGCTTATTTTTACAATCATGTTGGCATAGTATTGAAGATGCAGGATATAATCCGCAAGCACTCTCAGGAACAAAATGTGGAGTTTTTGTAGGTTGTGCAACAGGTGATTATCAACTACCATCAAGAGAGCAACAACTGAGCGCACAAGGATTTACAGGAGGAACTTCTTCTATTCTAGCAGCACGAATTTCATACTTCCTAAACTTGCAAGGACCCTGTATCGCATTAGACACTGCATGTTCTTCATCATTAGTTGCCATTGCGAATGCCTGTGATAGTCTAGCTTCTGGAGCAAGTGATGCAGCATTAGCAGGTGGAGTATATGTGATGACTGGACCAGAAATGCACGTCAAAACAGCACAATCTGGAATGCTTTCGATAGATGGAAAATGCCATACCTTTGATCAAGAAGCAAATGGATTTGTTCCTGGGGAAGCTGTGGGAGTTGTGATGTTAAAACGTTTGGAAGATGCTGAACGCGATCAAGATAATATTTATGGAATCATCAAAGGTTGGGGCGTAAATCAAGATGGAAGAACCAATGGAATTACTGCGCCAAATGCAGCATCGCAGACAAACTTAGAACAGGAAGTATACGATCGATACGAAATCAATCCGGAAGAAATTCAACTGATTGAAGCACACGGAACAGGTACCAAACTTGGTGATCCAATAGAAGTAGCTGCGTTGAAAAAATCGTTTAAAAAATATACAGAAAAAGAACAATATTGCGCCTTAGGATCTGTAAAAAGTAATATTGGCCATTGTTTAACGGCAGCAGGTGTCGCAGGATTCATCAAAGTAATGAAGGCAATGGAACATAAAAAATTGCCACCAACCATACATTACAATCAACTCAATGAGCACATTTCTTTACAACAAAGTCCTTTTTATGTAAATGATCGTTTGCAAGATTGGGAAGTAGGAGTATTTGAAACACGTCATGCAGCTATCAGCGCTTTTGGTTTTAGTGGAACAAATGCGCACTTGGTGATGAGTGAATATATTCCTGAAACAATAGATAATGCGCAAATCAATGTCATCACGCAACATAAAAAATACCTCATTCTAATTTCTGCACGCAATGAAGAACAATTGGAAATTCAGGTTGAAAATCTTCTGGAATATGTCAAAGAAAATGTAGCTATGATGGATTTGGTTGAAATGGCATACACGCTTCAATTTGGTCGTGAAGCTATGGAAGCACGTCTAGGTTTTATGGTCACTTCTGTAGAAGAACTCATCGAAAAGTTAACCGCTTATTTACAAGGAGAAGAACTGATCAAAGATTACTACAAAGGGCATATCAAAGAAAACAAAGAAGGACTCAAATTGGTAAGTGGCGATCAAGAAATGAAACAACTGATTGTAGAAAAATGGGTTGCAGATAAAAAATTAAACAAGTTGCTCGATTTATGGACAAAAGGATTGGATTTTGATTGGAGTATTTTATACGGAAATCGCAAACCAAAACGTCTGCGTTTACCTAGCTATCCATTTGCAAAAGAACGTTATTGGCTAGAACCAACAACCATTTCATATACAGCAGCTGTACAAGAAGAAGCAACAGCAAAATTGCATCCTTTATTACATAAAAATACAGCAAACTTAGCAGCACAAGGATTTAAAGATGCAACGCAAAAAGAAGATGCTTCTACTGAAATAAAACGTAAAAAAATCAAACGCATCAACTTGCCAACTTATCCTTTCGATTTGGAAAAATGTTGGCCAGAACCAGCTCAGAAAAAAGTAGAAACTTCTACAGAATCGACACTCGTATTTAAAGATGTAGGTGCTATAGAAGATGTTATTGAGCGTATAGACGGTGAATTATTAGACACAGACGAAGCAGTATTATTATTAAAAGACTTGCTATAAAATCGGGTCAAAAATTCACAAAAAAGATTTCAAATTTCCATCAGCATAAAAAGACACATAAAATGATAGATTTTATTGAATACATAGTTTCAGAACTAAAACAAAAGAGACTATCTAAAGGAAATGCTTTATCTCTGATAAAACAATTTTCACAAAAATCATCCACGAAAGCAGTGCAAAAAGCAATTCATCCATTACTGCATACCAATACTTCTGATTTTTATCAGCAACGGTATAGTACTGTTTTCAATGGAAGTGAACCATTTTTGTCAGATCATCAGGTGCGACTAGGCGAAAGTAATTATATGAAAATATTGCCTGGAGTAGCCTATTTAGAAATGGCGAATGCAGCGGTGGAAAATGCGTTGCCAAATATCACAGAAACGCATTGTATTGAGTTGAAAAATGTTGTTTGGATGCAGCCGTTTTTTGTGAATGGAGACAAGGAAATTCACATTGCATTGCTAACAGAAGATGAAGAAAACATACAGTTTGAAATATACAGTAATGAAAATGAAGATCAGGAAATCATTCATTGCAAAGGTGATATACAGTATGCTGAGAAAAAAGAAAATATTGTACTAGATATTGAAAAACTTACAGCAAAGATGCAGCGTAGCGAATTGCAAATGGCTGAAATTTATAAAACATACGATCAATTAGGATTACAATATGGCGAGACGCATCAAGTTATTTCTAAAATCTATCAAGGAACTGATGAATTGATTGCCAAACTAGTACTTTCAGACGCTTCAAAAAGTACAAAAGATGTCTACACACTTCATCATGGAATGCTTGATGGGGCATTGCAAGCTAGCCTAGGTTTGGTAGACGATTTGGCAAACCTTTCGGGAAGTCCCATGTTGCCATTTGCTTTGGAAAGCATTCAAATAGTTGAGGCGTGTACAAACGAAATGAACGTTTGGATTCGCTATTCGGAAGGCGCTAAAAGTACAGATACAATTACAAAATTAGACATTGATGTATGTGATGCAGATGGAATGGTTTGTGCGCAACTTAGTGGATTTACTTCAAAAACATTTGCTGCGTCTACTATTAAAACGATGGCTAATTCAAAAGCTTCAACAGTGGTATATGCTGAACAAATTTGGAAAGAAACAAAAGGAGAAACAGCCGATATAGCCTTTGAACATCATGAAATTCTCTTTTATGACTTTTCTAAGAAAGAAGTACAAGCTATTGAAAACAAATTATCGAATGTAGTGTGCAATACATTAGAAGTTTCTTCAGATAAAAACATAGCAGAAATATATGAAGAAGTGTCGCTTCAAGTATTTGAAAAAGTACAAGCAATCATTCAAAAGAAGCTAAAAGGAAAAGTAAACTTACAATTAGTATTTAAAAATACTCCTGAAAATCAATTACTCACAGGAATCGTAGGTTTACTAAAAACAGCCTCCTTAGAAAATCCAAAATTCTCTGGACAAGTCATTTTTACAGATCAACATATTTCTGAACAAATTATAGATCAGCTACGATTCAATCAAACAAACTATGTGGATACGGTTGTAAAATATGAACATAATACACGCTATGTTTGGCAACTTAAAGCTGTAGACGTATCTACATCAGAGCCTGCTATTTGCCTTAAAGAAAATGGTGTATACGTTATTACAGGCGGATTTGGTGGTTTAGGAATCATTTTTACAAAAGAAATTTTAAAACAAACTCCAAAAGCTACAATTATTCTCACAGGACGTTCTGAACTGACGACAACTAAAGAAGCCAAACTAAAAGAGCTTACCCAAAATGGAGGAAAAATAAGCTACCGACAATTAGATCTATCAAGCGAAACAGAAGTTCATACGTTTATAACTAGTATCAAAGAAGAATTTCATCAGCTCAATGGAATCATTCATGCTGCAGGAATGACAGCAGACAATTTTATTCTTAAAAAGACCAACGAAGAATTCACAGCAGTACTTACGCCAAAAGTAATAGGAACCTATCATTTAAGTACCGCAATACAAGAATCAGATGTGGATTTTATGCTATTGTTTTCTTCTGGAGTAGCAGCATTAGGAAATGCAGGGCAAGCTGATTATGCACTTGCAAACGGATTTTTAGATCAATTTGCTAACTATCAAAATAAGCAACAAAGCAATACAAAATACATCGCAGTCAATTGGCCATTGTGGAAAGATGGAGGCATGGGACTTCAAACAGAAATGCTAGAAAGAATGGAACAAGAAACAGGTGTACGTCCATTACAAACTGTCAATGGATTAACGGCATTTCATCGGGCACTTTCTCTTACAGCTGCTACGTTATTTGTATTAGAAGGAGACGCGCAAAAAATACACACATTACTCTTTGAAAAACCTGTTGTTGAAGTAGTGCAAAAAGTAACCGAAGCAACGCAAAAAGAAGCTACGACAGCAGACAAATCTGATAACTTACTTGAAAAAACGAGTGCATACTTGCGAAAAGAATTTTCATCAGTATTAAAAATATCACTGCATAAAATTGATACACGAGCTGCTTTAGAACGCTACGGAATCGACTCTGTAGTTGCAATGAATTTAACAGGAAAGCTAGAAAAAATATTTGGTACCTTACCTAAAACACTCTTTTTTGAATACCAAACTATTGATGAACTAAGTGAATACATAGCAGCAAATTTTCAAGATAAACTACAAAGTTTATTCTCTATTGAAAAAACAGCAAAAACGTCGTCGATACAATCAGTTGTAAAAAAAATTAAGAAGGAACAAATTCCAACACGTACTCGAACACAACGAAGAAAATTTAAAGCTACAGCACAGCATCAAAATTCATATGCAAAATCCTTAGAAACGGTGATTAATGAACCAATTGCGATTGTAGGATTGAGCGGAAGATACCCTGAGTCGATAGATGTTGAAACCTATTGGAATAATTTAAAAAATGGAAAAGATTGTGTAACCGAAGTACCAGCACAACGTTGGGATTGGCGTGATTTTTACAGTGAAGACACATCAAATCCTGGAACGCATACCAGCAAATGGGGCGGATTTATTTCGGGAGTAGATGAATTTGATCCACGTTTCTTCAATATCTCACCAAGAGAAGCAAGTTATATAGATCCGCAAGAACGCTTGTTTTTACAACATGCTTGGACAGCTATTGAAGATGCAGGATATACACGTCAAACATTACAAATTCCTACGGAAAACGATCTACCTGCTCAAATAGGTGTGTACGTTGGTGTCATGTATGGCGAATACAATTTATCGGGAAGTTTGGCTAGTATTGCCAACAGAGTTTCGTATTTCTTAAACCTTCACGGACCTAGTATGACCTTAGATACCATGTGTTCTTCATCACTCACTGCAATACATCTGGCGTGTCAGGATATCAAATTAGGTCGTACCAAAATGGCAATTGCAGGAGGCGTTAACGTAAGTATTGATGCTAACAAATACAGCATGTTAAGTACTGGACAATTCATTTCGAGCGATGGTCATTGTCAAAGTTTTGGTGAAGGTGGCGATGGATATATTCCAGGAGAAGGCGTAGGCGCAGTGATCTTAAAACGCTTGTCAGATGCAGAAAAAGACAAAGATCATATCTATGGAATCATCAAAGGAACAGCACTAAATCACGGCGGAAAAACCAATGGATACACAGTGCCAAACCCAAATGCGCAGGCAGCTGCTATTTCCAGAGCATTGCGTGAATCAAATACAGATCCAAAACATATAAGCTATGTGGAAGCACATGGAACAGGAACCAAATTAGGTGATCCTATAGAAATAGCTGCATTGACAAAAGCCTATAAAATAGCGCCAGAAAATAGTCATTGTTTGGTAGGATCGTCCAAATCAAATATTGGACATTGTGAATCGGCTGCAGGAATCGCAGGATTTACAAAAGTGTTGTTACAAATGAAGCACAAACAAATTGTACCTTCATTACACTCAAAACGTCTCAATCCAAATATTGATTTTGAAAAAACGCCTTTTGAGATCAACCAAACCTTGCGCAACTGGGAAAAACCTGTGATAGCAGGAAGAACCATTCCGCGTTTAGCAGGATTATCTTCGTTTGGTGCAGGCGGTTCTAATGCACACATCATTCTTCAAGAATATGAAAGTGCAACAACCGATACGTATACAACAAAAGCAACTGAAATTTTGGTGCCTTTATCAGCCAGAATCAAAAGTCAATTGCAACAAAAAGCAACGGACTTACTAGCGTTCATTAAAGGAAATAAGCAAAAAATTAATGTACTAGAGCTCGCTTATACATTACAAGTAGGAAGAGAAGCCATGAATGAAAGAGTTGGTTTTATAGTGACTTCTATCGAAGATTTAATCGAAAAACTAGAAGCATTTGTAAAAGGAGAAACGGAGGTTGTTGAAATCTATCGAGGTCAGGTACATCAAAACAAAGAAACCATTTCATTATTTAATTCAGATAAGGATTTTCAAGAAACCATCAATAAGTGGATTGATCAGAAAAAATACGCTAAAGTCATAGACTTATGGGTAAAAGGATTGGAATTAGACTGGAATAGTTTATACGGTGATGAAAAAATACAACGCATCAGTTTACCAACCTATCCATTTGCCAAAGAAAAATACTGGAATGCTCCTGAATTACGTGGAAAAGTATTGCCGCAAACTCAAAATATTGCTACAGTACATCCATTGTTACATATGAATACTTCCAACTTTGATCAGTTGCGTTTTACAACAACTTTTAGCGGGAAAGAATTTTTTGTAAAAGATTACCAATTAAAACTGAATGGTACTGGAGCTCAAAAAGCATTACCAGCATTGGCAAGTCTTGAAATGGCACGCGCTGCAGCGGAATATGTAAAACCCGTAGCAAAAAAGATGAATACGCTGACCTTAAAAGCTATTCTTTGGGGAAAACCATTTATTCTTACTACGAATCATCAATTCCATATCGTTTTAGAAAAAGAAAATGCAAGTGAGCTGTATTTTGAAATTGCAAGTCAACAAGCAGCAATAGAAATCATTCATGCACAAGGACAAGCAGTGTATGAAGAAGCTAAAGCAACGGTACAATATGATCTTGCAAAACTTCAAAATGAATTAGCTACAAATACGAAGTATGCGCAAGAAATTTATACCGCATTTGCAATCATGGGACTGTATTATGGAACGTCTAATCAAGTGATTCAAAAAGTATATACGAGCAAGAACGTGCTTTTGGCCGAAACCATTTTGCCACAATCCATCGAAAACAGCCTCACTGATTTTGTGTTGCATCCAAGTATGTTAGACAGTGTAGTACAGGCAGCTATTTGCTTAGTAACCGATTTAAAACTATCGGAAAACTACATGTACATTCCTGTGGCACTGGACGAGCTTACGCTGTACAGAAGTTTTACCAAAAAAATGTTTGTATTAGTGCAGTATGCTGAACATAAAGCTGTAGCAGATTCTGTAGCTATCAATGCTGATTTTTGTGATGAAAATGGAATTGTTTGTGCGCAACTAAAAGGACTGCAATTGCAACAAATACAACTAGACAGAACCATCAAGCAGCAACCAATTGCATTGAATATTGAAGCATTGTCGGCACCAATTGAATTTCTAGCCTCTAAAATAGAGAAACCAAACGATGTACAATTACGAGAACTTTCTACCGATATACTAATAGAAGCAGCAACAATTTTACCAAAACCGAACAATATTGATTTGAGACAGACAAATATTGTACAAAAAGCGGTTGCTCATGAAGAAAAACCTGTACTAAAAAAGATTCGCCTGGAGGATGTTTCAACTACGAATGATGCGCCAAAAATTAGAAAAATTACGATTCCAGAAGTAGAACCGATTGCATCACAGAATGATCGTACTGAAGTCAAAGTAACACCTGTAGTTACTAAAAAAGCAGCGAATACAAATATTGGAAATACATTCTCGAAAGAATCACTAAAACAAATGTTCATCAATACACTTGCAGATGCACTGTATCTAGAACCGCATGAAATTGATGCTGACCAATCATTCATTGATATAGGACTCGATTCTATCGTAGGCGTAGAGTGGATTAAGACCATTAACAAAAAACTGGAAATGGAGTTGTCTTCCACTAAAATTTACGATTACGCTACCATCAATGCGCTTGCTAAATATGTCTACAGTGAATTGCAACAACAACAGCGTTCTTTCGCAAATGTAGTTTCCTAACCAAAAACAAAAAATAAACTGAGAATTTCTCATCAAAACATATAAAATGAATAGTCCAACCAAGACACAAATACAAAAACGCCTGATCATGAGTTTGGCAGACGCGCTCTATTTGGAGCCTTCTGAAATTGATGCCGAAAAATCATTTACAGATTTAGGTTTAGATTCGATTGTGGGTGTAGAATGGATTAAGACCATCAATAAGGAATTTGATCTTGAACTTTCATCTACCAAAGTGTACGATTACGCTACCGTAAAACAATTAGCGAATTATGTAGCAGAGGAGTTAAGTAAAAAACCAACGACAGGAGTCACTTCCAATATAGAAAAGGTTGCTAATGAACCCATTGTAAAAGCAACACCGATCATTACGCCTGAACAAACGGAACAGAAACCGACAATAACACTAGACACACCAAAAACAACAGTTTCACTGTCAAGTATATCACTGAATGCATTGACTTCATTTCCAACACTGACGAAAAAGACAAAGAAAAAACAAGTTGAGAAAATCAGTAGTGGATTTAAGGATGAGAAAATTGCCATTGTGGGAATTTCTGGAAGGTATCCAGATGCGCCAAACTTACAGCAATACTGGGAAAACTTAAAAGCAGGAAAAAACTCAGTGCGAGAAATTCCTAAATCACGTTGGGATACAAGCAAATATTTTGATGCAGATCCTACAAAACCTGGTAAAATATACTGTAAATGGTTAGGAATGTTGGATGATGTAGATTACTTTGATCCGTTATTTTTTCAAATTTCTCCAGCAGAGGCAGAATCGATGGATCCTCAACATCGCATATTCTTGGAAGAAAGTTACAAAGCATTTGAAGATGCAGGATATGCTAGAAACAATTTGAGCGACAAAAAGTGCGGTGTGTATATGGGAATCATGAGTAATGAATATGCACACTTAATGGCAAAAGGAAGCTCAAGTTCTATCAATACTACGGCGAATAGTTTTGCAATTGGTTCCGCTAGAATTTCCTATTTCCTAAATTTAAAAGGACCTGCAATTCCATTTGATACGGCGTGTTCTTCATCACTAGTAGCAACACATGTAGCGTGTCAGGGATTATTAAACAATGAAATTGACATGGCATTGGCTGGCGGTGTAAGTTTATATCTCATTCCAGAATCCTATGTTGGAATGTGTCAAGCAGGCATGTTATCACCAGATGGTCAATGCAAAACATTTGACGATTCCGCCAATGGATTTGTACCAGGAGAAGGTGCGGGAACTATTGTTTTAAAACGTTTGTCCGATGCAGAACGCGACAACGATCACATTTACGGAGTCATTATTGGTTCAGGAATCAATCAAGATGGAAAAACCAATGGAATTACAGCGCCTAGCGTCAATAGTCAAATAGAATTGGAGCGAGAAATCTATAATCGTTACAATATTGATCCAGAAACCATTAGTTATGTAGAAGCACATGGAACAGGAACAAAACTAGGCGATCCAATTGAGTTGGAAGCGTTGGCAACTGTATTTCAAGAGAAAACCGATAAACAAAATTTCTGTGGAATTGGTTCTGTGAAGAGTAACCTAGGACATACTTCGGGAGCAGCAGGAGTAGCAAGTATTCATAAAGTACTGCTGAGTATGCAGCACAAAACCTTAGTACCAAGTTTGAATGTAGAAAAAGAAAACTCCATTTTTGACTTTACCAATTCTCCATTTTATATCTCACGAGAACAAAAAGAATGGGTAACGAACGCTACAGCAGCAGGAAAACCGCGCAGAGCAGCCATTAGCTCTTTTGGTTTTAGTGGAACAAATGCACATTTGGTGATAGAAGAATACCAACAAAACACAGCTACTGTAAAAGCAAAACCAGCCATAAAAAATGATGGTGTCATCGTCCCACTATCAGCAAGAACAAAGGAACAATTAGTTCAAAAAGTTACAGACTTACACACAGTATTAACGGCTAAAAAATCGATTCTCAATCTAAAAGATATTGCATTTACTTTGCAAGTAGGTAGAGAAGAATTAAGACTAAGAGTAGCTTTTGTAGTGACTTCTATTGATGAGCTTTGTGATAAATTTGAAGCATACATTCAAGGGAAAGAACAAATACCAAACGTATTCCAAAAACAAAAAGGAAAAAACAACAATGCTTTAGACATTTTTGAAAATAATGCAACGCTAAGCACACTTCTTGATACATGGATCAAAGAAAAAACCTTTGATAAATTAGCTGAAGTTTGGGCAAATGGATTTGAATTAAACTGGCAACATTTCTACGGAGATGCACAACCAAATCGAATCAGCTTACCAACCTATCCATTTGCTAAAGAACGCTATTGGCCACAAATTTCTGAACAAGATTTTTTGCCAAAAGCAACATCAGAAACTATGGTAACTGTTGAAAAAGCAGTGCCAGAAACCATCGGGAAATTATACTACACGAAAACTTGGGAAGCTAAAGAAATCAACTCACAAACAAATTTATCTTTTCCAGCAAATGCTACGGTATTAATTCTGGACACAGAAGAAACACTCTACACGAACTTTCAGCAACAAGTTAATTTAGGAGAGAATAGCAAAGTAGTATATGTAAAACTAGCGGATGCATACAAAAAAGTGACTTCATCGCACTATGAGGTAAATCCAACAGAAGAAAAAGACATAGTAAGGTTCATTACTGAGTTAGAAGCTTCAGAAGCTATACCAAGACATATCATTCACCATGCAGCTAAATTACATCAAAATGATCTGTTGAATGCTATGCAGATAGGCATATTTGCGCTTTTCAATATTTGTAAAAATTTATTGAGTTTAAAAACAAAGCAAGCCATAAAGATCATTTCTGTTGGTCAAAACACTACACCGATAGAAAATTCATTGCAAGAAGCACTTGGCGGATTCTTCAAAACACTTTCACTTGAAAATCCTAAATACAAAGCCAAAACAATCCAAATAGAAGGCAATCAAAATGCTTCAAAGAATTTAGTAACAATACTTACCAATGAATTTTTAGAAGAAACTTGGCAACAAAACGAAATCAAATATAAAATTGCCAATGCACAAAAAACAGAGCGATATACCAAAACACTACAGTCATTTTCGCCTGTACAACGAAACTTGGCAATTCTACCGATAAAACAAAAAGGAGTATACATCATTTCTGGAGGAATAGGAGGATTGGGCTGTATCATCAGTGAATACTTAGCCAAACACTTTGCCTGTACCTTGGTACTATTTGGTCGTTCTGCATTAGACAAAACCAAACAAGCACGACTTGATGCATTAAACGCCTATCAAGCAAAAGTGATATATCAACAAGCAGATGTGACCAATTATGAATCCGTTGAAAAACTTATAAAGACAACTAAGAAAGAATTTTCAGAAATCAACGGAATCATTCACAGTGCTGGCGTTAGTAAAGATAATTTTACACTGAAAAAATCACTGACGGAAGCTCAGCAAGTCATCAACCCGAAAGTCCTAGGAGCTATTCATTTAGACAATGCAAGCAAGGAAGAGAAGTTAGATCTTTTCGTACTCTTTTCATCTATTGCAGGAGTTTTTGGAAACTATGGACAAAGTGATTATGCATTTGCGAACCACTTTTTAGATGCGTTTGCGAATCATAGAAATCAACAGGCAAGTAATAATGTACGTTATGGAAAAACGCTTTCCATCAATTGGCCGTTTTGGGAAGAAGGTGGTTTTTCGCTTTCAGAAAGTGATATAGCGCAAGGAAAAGAACATATCGGAATTCATCCAATCTCAACAAAAGTTGGACTTGAATATTTTGAAGAATTTCTTTGTTCAGATGTATCGCAAGCTATTGCATTGTACGGAAACGGACAAAAAATTCAACAATACATACTACAAGGAACAAAAAACGAAGAAAGTACGCCAACGCAAGTTACAACAGTAATAGAAGATGCTGAGTTGTTAGAAAAAACACAAACATACCTTCAAGAACTGATTGGAAATGTAATCAAGTTGGAACCTTCGCGAATCGATATAGAAGAACCATTTGATGTATTTGGAATCGATTCCATTATCATTGGTCAAATCAATATCAGCCTAGAAAATGATCTTGGCGAATTGCCAAAGACCTTGCTGTATGAATATCCAACCATCAAAGAGTTGGCAGAACATTTACACGTAGAAGCCAAACAACAACTCCAAAAAGTATTACAAATTGTCACACCAGTGGCAACCCTTACTTCCGCAGAAGTTAAACGCGATATCATAAAAGTTGAAGCACCAAAGCAAATAATACAATCACAGGAACTAACAGATGACGAACCAATTGCAATCATTGGAATTGATGGAAAATATCCAAAATCAGATGATATTGATACCTATTGGAAACATCTAAAAAAAGGAAAAAATCTTATCGAAGAAGTTCCGAACACACGTTGGAATTCAGATAGATATTATGACGAAAACCCTGAAAAAGCTGCGGAAGGTAAAATGTACAGCAAATGGGGCGGATTTGTAAATGATGTTGATAAGTTTGATCCAAAATTTTTCAAAATTACCGCACAAGAAGCCAAAATGATGGATCCGCAAGAACGTCTGTTTTTAACCTCTGTTTGGGCTGCGATTGAAGATGCTGGATATACAAAAAACAGTCTTCGAGAAAAGTATAAAAAAGGAAAAGGAGCCGATGTTGGTGTTTTTGTAGGTACTACCACCAATACCTATAATATTATAGCAACGGATGCGTGGAGTACAGGAAATTATGTAAATGCGAGTGCATTGCCTTGGTCTATTGCCAATAGAGTATCGTACTTAATGGATTTTCAAGGACCAAGTATGCCTGTAGATACGGCCTGTTCTTCTTCATTAGTCGCGATACATCTGGCATGTGAAAGTTTAAAAAAGAACGAATGTAAAATAGCAGTGGCTGGCGGTGTCAACTTATATTTACATCCATCAAAATACCATTCTTTATGCAGCAAACAAATGGTTGCTAAGGGTGACAAAAATTACAGTTTTGGAGCGGGAGACGATGGTTTTGTTCCTAGTGAAGGTGTCGGAACTGTTTTATTAAAACCACTAAGTAAAGCCATTGCAGATAACGATCATATTTATGGAGTCGTTAAAGGAAGCGCCTATGGTCATAGTGGAAGTTCTAATGGATATGCTGCACCAAATCCGAACTCTCAAACAGCATTGATTGATCAAACATTACAAAATGCGCAAGTCTCGCCAGAAACAATCAATTATGTAGAAGGTCATGGAACGGGAACACAACTAGGTGATAGTCTTGAGATTCTAGCATTAACGAATGCATTCCGAAAAAATACGACAGAAAAACAATATTGTGCTATAGGTTCTGTAAAAGCAAACATGGGACATTCAGAGTCAGCAGCAGGAATTGCAGGATTAACCAAAATTTTATGGCAATTAAAACACAAATTATTAGTGCCAACGATCAATTCAGATGAAGTGAATCCAAACATAGACTTTTCTTCAACGCCATTTTACTTACAACATCAAGTAGCTGCGTGGAAACAAATAAATAATCAACCAAGGCGTGCGCTGATCAATTCTTTTGGTGCTGGTGGCGTAAATGCATGTTTGGTCATTGAAGAATTTGAACAACCACAAAAAACGAATCAAGAAAACAACAATGATCCGCAATTGATCTTACTGTCAGCTAAAAACAAAGCAAGTTTGCAGCAACACACAAATCAATTACTTACCTATTTAGGGAAACATAAAAACGAAGCATTATCCGATATTGCTTTCACGTTACAAGTAGGACGAGAAGCAATGTCTGAACGATTAGCTTTCTTGGCGAAAGACAGAAAAGAATTAATGCAACAGTTAAAGAGCTGGCGAAACAATCAACCTGCTCAAAATGCATATGAAAGCAAACATGAAGAAGGCGCAATTAAAAAGCGATTCTCAAAGCACGAAAAAGAATATCTTCAATTCTTATTAGACAAAAAGAATCTTTCTGAAATTGCGGGTATGTGGATTGAAGGTGCTGATGTCGATTGGCAAAAACTATATACGCATACAAAACCAAAACGAATTTCATTACCAACCTATCCTTTTGCTAAAGAAAGCTACTGGATAACAGAATTTAATACTTCAGAAGCTGTACAACAAAAACAAAATAAGGTTGTTGGTGTAAATTTACATCCATTAGTATCGCATAACATATCAACATTACGAAGCATTGGTTTTGAGTCCTCATTACATCCAAACGAATACTATGCAAAAGATCATAAAATCAATGATGTAGCTGTATTCCCTGGCGCTGGATTTATAGAAATGGCAACTGTTTGTGGAAATATTGCTGGTGAGCGTAAAGCAAGAAAAATCAAAGAAATTGTATGGATGCATCCATTAACGTTTGAAAATACTTCAAAATCAGTGCAAACCTATTTAGAACAAAAAGGGAATGCGACCTACTATCAAATAAGCTCGTTGAATGATAAAAATGAGCTTGTTACACATTCTGAAGGACGAATCGTGTTTGAAAATACTCGTAATACTTCTCAAGAAACAGATCAAATAGCAATTACAGCATTGCAAGAAAAATGTCATACATCCATTGATAGTCATGCGTATTATGATTCCTTTAAAGAATCAGGAATAGCATACAAAGAAGCGTTTCAAACAATTCAGGAATTACATATAAGCGATACCTATGCGCTGGCAAAATTAACGTTAGACGCTAAATTAAACCCCGATTTTGATCGCTACATACTACATCCGAGCATCTTTGATGGTGCTATGCAAACGGTGGCTGGATTATTAGCAAACGCTGATATAAAAGAAGCACACTTACCATTTGCCATTGACGAATTAGAAATGATTCGACCATTAACATCTACTTGTTATGTAATTGCTGAATTTGCAGATACGGATACAGCTGTTCAATCCGATATTAAAAAATTCAACATCAAAATCGTCAACAAAAAAGGAGCACTTTTAGTACAAGTACACAATTTTTATGCAAGAGCGGTACAACCGACTACAGCTCAAGAGAAAGTAGCAACACTATGATATTCAGTAGTTTAACTCTCGATTATCGATTAACAACAATCCGTTAAAAATATACAAACAACCATGTCAAAATTTAAATCATCTAATGAAGCGTATCCTATTGGTGTATTTACGTCAAAATTTACTGGGAACGAACTTTTCTTAGCAGATCATATCATCCAAGGACAAAAAATTCTTCCAGGAATGGCATACTTGGAAATTTCTAGAGCAGCTGTAGCCAATTCAATTACGCTTTTGGAAGATGAAATGATTGTACTAGAAGATAGTGTCTTTGTACAAGCAATTTTAGTATCTCAAAAAAGAAAAGTAGAAGCTAAAGTATATCCTGGAAGTTTTGGCGAATTTGGGGTAGAAGTCATGACAAGTCAAGGCGTGCACTTTCAAACAAAAGCTTTGATAAAAAATAAAGCTGAGATACGAAAATCAGCAGCAATTACAGAAACACTCGATCTTATGCAATTGCAAAACGAATGCAATCAAGCAGGACCAACCAAAGCTAAATTTTACGAAAACATGCGGAAGCGTGAAGTATTTCTAGGTCCTAGTCATCAAGGAATAGAATCCATTCATATAGGGAAAAATACAGCTCTAGTTCATTTATCATTACCAGATTCCAGTCAACGCAATATGGCAATGGATCCAGGAATGTTAGACAGTATTATTCAAGGAGGAATCGCTTTGGCAAGTAATCCTGAAGCCAATGTGGTGCCTTTTGCCGTAAAAAATACGTTTGTTTTCGGCGATCTCACAGATACAATGGTAGCCTATATTGAAAAAAAGGAAGAAGGAATGGATTATACCGTGTCTGACGAGCATGGAGACGTAAAAGTCGTTATCAAAGGTTTTCAAGCACGCGAAATAGAAATTGCGGCTCAAGAAGAGCAATTGGTTTATTACAAAGCTACTTGGGAAACAAGCGAAAACGTTGAGGAAGAAACAGATGATATCACTGTAATAAAAGGTGCAAAAAGCTATGAGGAATTAGTACAAACAACGTTTGCTGAGGTAAAAAAGTTAATTGAAAAAAAGACAACAAATCATCTAATAGAAGTACAAATTCCTGAAGATAAACCCTCATGGAAAGGAATTATTGGTTTACTAAAAACTACTACTATTGAATATCCAAAGCTAGAAACCAAAGTTACCATAGCTAATGCAGTCTTAGAAACAACATTTGTAGAAACCGATTTTTCAAACGGTACTTTACAAGTGTGGGAAAATGGTAAAACAATATTAATCACAGGAGCACTTGGTGGTGTAGGAAAGTTAATCTGTCAAGAAATTGCTGAAAAAAGTACGAATTCCTCATTAATCCTTGTTGGAAGAAGCACGCTAACCAATGAACGAAAAAAGTTTATCAATTCACTTACTGCAAAAGGTGTAAAAGCTACCTATATTTCGTGTGATATAAGTAATGAGCAAGCAGTAGAAGACTTGATAAAAAAGCATACAAATATCAACGGAATCATTCACTGTTCAGGAACAAATGCAGACAATTTAATCACCAAAAAGACATCCAAAGAAATTGAGCAGGTATTAGCACCAAAAGTACAAGGGTTAAACTATTTAGATGAAGCGACATCACATTTAAAACTTGATTATTTTATCACATTCTCTTCCATTGCAGGCGCTTTAGGAAATGCAGGACAAGCCGATTATGCTGCAGCAAATGCCTATATGGATGCCTATATGGTAAATAGAGCTCAAAAAGTAGCAGCACGACAATGTTATGGAAAAAGCATTAGTATCAACTGGCCTTTATGGGAAAGTGATGGAATGCAACTAGACGAAGAAACCAAAAAGAATCTTCGTGAAGTATTTAAAATAAAACCATTGCCAGCACAAAAAGGCTTGGAAGCATTACAACAAATTATACAGAGTGCTGAAAATCATATAGTAGTTTTATACGGAAGTAAGAAAAACATCAAAAATCTATTCAATAAACCTAAGAAAAAGAAAAAAGTAGCACAGTCAGCAACTACCAATACAAATACGGATGCATTACAAAAAGAAATAACTCAAAAAGTAAAAGAACAAGTGGCAGCGCATTTAAAACGAAAAATAGAACAATTGGATACTACTGCCGATTGGTCTGAATTTGGATTCGATTCGATTTTACTTTCAAGTTTTATCAACAAATTCAATGCGGAATTCAACTTAAATCTATTACCTACTGTACTGTTTGAAGCAACAAGTATCGATGCATTTAGTGAATACTTACATGAAAATCATCTAAATACTTTTGAAAAAACGACAGCTTTAGAAAAACCACAAAATATTGAACCAGCACAAACACAAAGCGAAGAAATAGAAGACGACGATATCACCTCTTTTGCTCGTAGTTTCAAACAGAAATATAAAAATAGAAACGAGTATCGTGATAAAGATCTAGCAATCGTGGGAATGAGCTGTAAAATTGCTGGAGCCAACAATCCTGAAGAATTCTGGGAAATGCTTATTGGTGAAAAAGATATGATCAGCGAAATACCAAAAGATCGTTGGAATTGGAAAGATTATCCAGGCATCAGTAAATGGGGATCATTTGTAGATGATATTGCAGGGTTTGATCCTTTATTCTTTGGAATATCTCCTGCGGAAGCTACGTACATGTCACCAGAACAACGATTAATGATTCAGTATGTATGGGAATGTATGGAAGATGCAGGGTATGCGCCAGACGAACTGAGAGGAACCAATACAGGTTTATTTATGGGATGTGGTCCAAGTAGTTATGTACACTTGCTCAGCTCAATGCCTGTTGAAGCGTATTCAGCTACAGGAATGGTACCATCTGTTGGTCCAAATAGAATCAGCTTTCTAATGGATTGGCACGGACCAAGTAATCCAATTGATACTGCTTGTAGTAGTAGTTTAGTTGCTTTACATCGCGCTATGGAAGCAATAAACCTTGGACATTGCGATCAAGCCTTTATTGGTGGAGTAAATGCATTGCTTACACCAGATGTGTATATAAGTTTCTCAAAATCAGGAATGCTTTGCGAAGATGGACGTTGCAAAACATTCTCCGATAAAGCCAATGGATATGTTCGCGGAGAAGGAATTGGTGTGTTGATGGTCAAACGATTAAAAGACGCGATCAAAGATGGTGACAACATTTATGCAGTCGTAAAAGGAACCGCTGAAAATCACGGCGGACATGCCAACTCTCTTACGGCACCAAATCCTAAATCGCAAGCAGCAGTGATCAAAAGAGCTTTACAAGATGCAGAAATGGATTTCAGTCGCATAAGTTATGTAGAATGTCATGGAACAGGAACTCCTTTGGGCGATCCTATCGAAATTGAAGGTTTAAAAATGGTAGCTTCCGAAACTACTTTGATAGCTTCCGAAAAACACGAATGTAAAATAGGAAGTATCAAATCCAATATAGGACACTTAGAATACGGAGCGGGTGTTGTAGGCTTGCTAAAAGTCATTCTTCAAATGAAGCATCAAAAAATTGCGAAGACGTTGCATTGTGACGCCGTAAATCCATACATAAAATTGGAAGGAACTCCATTTAAAATTGCCCATCAATCCAGTGATTGGGAACAAACAACTTCGCAACCACGTGTGGCAGGTGTAAGTAGTTTTGGATTTGGAGGTGTAAATGCACATATCATACTTGAAGAATACAATGCATATCCATTAGATATCGAAGACAAAGAAGTAGAAACAGCTCAAAAAATGGTCTTTGTAGTTTCTGCTAATGACACCATGGGGCTCAACAACTATGTAGCTAAATACAAAGAATTTATTCAAAAAGTCGAACAAAATTCAGAAACCTTAGAACGCATAGCATACACCTTACAAACGGGACGCTCTGAAATGCCAGAACGCGTAGCTTTTGTTGCTGATTCTTTCAAAGATTGGGAACATCAAATCGATGCATATCTTAATGAAAATGAAGTAAAAACTTCGGGGAAAGTATTTCGAAATTCAGTATATCAAAAAAAGAAAAAAGGAACAAAAGCTACCGATGATTCCCAACGAGAATACATCCAAAAACTAATCAAAGAAAACAACCACGAAAAAGTAGCAGAACTATGGACAGAAGGCGCTACAATTGATTGGGAATTACTATACGAATAGAAGAAAACAACATGAAGTGGATTAAACTTTTTGTTTTGTAATGAAAATTAGAGATTTTTTGGGCTATTGAAGCCTTTTTTGAGTAACATAGCCTTAGCTACGTTAGGAAAAAAAGTCAAAATTAGGACGAAACAAGATCAATTTATAGTCATAAGAAAAAGTTTAAATCACTTCAACATAAACTAAAAATAACCAAAACAAAAAGAGAACTATTTAAAAAAAATCTCTGACAAAAATTAAATACCAAACACATGAAATTAGTTGGAATTGAAGCAATAAACGTACATGCAGGATCAGCATGTTTAGACGTTAAAAAATTGGCAGAACATAGAAATCTGGACATGACTAGATTTGAAAATTTACTAATGAAAGAAAAAACGGTTGCATTGCCGTATGAAGACCCTATTACCTATGGAGTGAACGCTGCGAAGCCTTTAATAGATGCATTGAGTCCTGAAGAACGTGATCGTATTGAAATGGTGATTTCTTGTACAGAATCAGCGTTCGATTTTGGGAAATCCATGAGTACATATTTTCACGATTTATTAGGCTTAAATAGAAATTGCCGTTTATTCGAATTAAAAAATGCATGTTACTCAGGAATCGCAGGTTTACAAACTGCAGTAAACTTCATTCTTTCGCAAACATCTCCAGGAGCAAAAGCATTGGTAATTGCTACAGATGTTTCTCGATTTATGGTAGAAGAAGGTGGAAATGCTTTAACAGAAGATTGGTCATTTGCAGAACCAAGTGGAGGTGCAGGAAGTGTGGCTTTGCTTGTTAGTGATCAACCACATATTTTTCAAATTGATGTTGGCGCTACAGGATACTATGGATATGAAGTTATGGATACCTGTCGTCCAACAGCAGATGGCGATGCAGGAGATTCAGATTTATCATTACTATCCTACCTAGACTGTTGCGAAAATGCATATTTAGAATACGAAAAAAGAGTAGAAGGATGTGACTACAAAACAACTTTTGATTACTTGGCTTTTCATGCACCATTTGGAGGTATGGTAAAAGGAGCACATCGAAATATCATGAGAAAACTTACCAAAACGAAGCCAAAAGAAGTTGAAGAAGATTTCCAACGCAGAGTAATGCCAGGGTTAGACTATTGTCAACGTGTGGCAAATATCATGGGAGCTACAGCTTTATTATCACTAGTAAGTACTATTGCTAATGGAAACTTTGATACTCCAAAGCGTATAGGCGTATTTTCATATGGTTCGGGATGTTGTTCAGAATTCTTTAGTGGTGTTGTCAATAAAGAAGGTCAGGAGCGTTTGAAACAGTTCAACATCAAAGAAAAGTTAGACAATCGCTATGAAATGACGATGGAAGAATATGAGCAATTATTGGTAAACAGTAATGCTGTAAAATTTGGAACCCGAAACACAAAACTTGACGAAGATTTTATTCCGCAAGCAAGAAAAGCATTAGGAAAAGAAACTTTGTTCTTAAAAGAAATTAAAGAATTTCACAGAGAATACGAATGGATATCTTAAACACAACAACATACGAAACATTACAAGTAAAACTTAAGGATGAGATCTGTTTCATACAGATCTATCGTCCTGAGGAAAACAATACGATTAATGAGCGTTTGATCGAAGAGTTTAAAACAGTACTGGAAATTTGTGAAACTGCCGCCAAAATAGTAGTCGTAGAAGGATTGCCAGAAGTATTTTGTTTTGGAGCTGATTTCAAAGCAATCAATGAAAACACAAGCAACCAAGAAGAAACTCCAGAACCTTTATATGATGTGTGGCTTCAATTAGCTACAGGATCGTTTGTTTCCATTGCACATGTGCGAGGAAAAGCAAATGCCGGTGGAGTTGGTTTTGTAGCTGCCTGTGATATTGTTTTATGTGAAGAAAAAGCTGTATTCAGCCTGTCAGAACTTTTATTTGGGTTAATGCCTGCATGCGTCTTACCTTTTCTTGTAAGAAGAATGGGATTTGCCAAAGCAAACTATCTCACCATGATGACGCAGCCAGTTTCAGCAAAACTTGCACTAGAATGGGGATTGGCAGATGCCTGTGAAGAAAACTCTCAAAACTTATTACGAAAGCATTTATTACGCCTCCGCAGATTGAACAAAGCAGGTGTGGCTCGCTATAAAAAGTATATGAACAAACTCGATTCATTACCAGAAAAAGCGAAAGCAGACGCCATAGCAGCCAATATAGAAGTGTTTTCAGATGAAGAAAATGTAAATAAAATCAAACGGTTTGTCACGACAGGGCAATTTCCGTGGGAATAAAAATTAGTATATGGATTCGGTAGTAGAACTTGCAGAAATAAATGATGACATCATTCAAATAAAAATGCAGGATAAAGAAAGTAAAAACACATTTTCTCAGGCATTGACGGATGAACTCATCAAAGCATATCAATACATAGAAAAGCAACAAAAATACAAAGCAGTAATTCTCACAGGTTATGATACCTACTTTGCCAGTGGCGGTACACAAAATCAATTAATGACACTTTCGGAAGGAAATTCAAAATTTACAGATTTTGATTTATATAGTTTATCACTCAACTGTCCAATTCCTGTCATAGCAGCCATGCAAGGTCATGGAATTGGTGGAGGATTTGCCATGGGATTGTTTGCAGATTTTGTGATACTCAGTAAAGAAAGTATTTATACAACAAACTTTATGAAATACGGTTTCACGCCAGGGATGGGAGCAACCTATATTTTACCTCAAAAACTAGGAATCGTCTTAGCTGAAGAAATGTTGTTAACAGCAAGGAACTATCGTGGCGAAGAACTCAAAAACCGTGGAATTCCTTTTACAGTTTTACCACGTGAAGAAGTAATGAATCATGCGTATGAACTGGCTAAAAGCTTGGCAGAAAAACCACGTGTGTCTTTAATAGCACTAAAAGATCACTTAGTGAAAGAGATGAGAAACGAATTGCCAAAAATTATTCAACAAGAAGTAAAAATGCACGAAATTACTTTTGGGCAACCAGAAGTGAGAGAACGCATCAAAACACTTTTTGGACAATAATCTGTTTGAAAAGAAAACGTACCTAATGAATTTAAAAAAAGTTTTTCTGTTTTCTGGACAAGGTTCTCAGTATTACGGAATGGGAAAAGAATTATATGAAAATAACAAAATCTTTAATTTTGGGATGAATGAGTGTAGTGAAATCGTATCTGCAGCTATAGGAACATCACTGATTGAAATGCTATATGATCCAGCAAAAAAAGGACAACCTTTTGATCAACTCTTGTATACAAATCCAGCATTAATTAGTGTACAATACAGTCTTTATCGTATGTTACAAGATATGAATATTCATCCAGAATATTTTATGGGATATAGTTTAGGTGAAATTACTTCGTGCATTGCTTCTGAAATGTTATCACTAGAAAATGGTTTGAACCTTTCTGTAACCATCGCAAAAATGGTGGAAGAAAAAACACCAAAAGCAGCAATGTTAGCAATTATGTCTGGAAAAGAAATCATTGTTCAAAATCCAGATATATTTTCTGCCTGTTGGTTGATAGCAACTAACTTTTCAGAAAGCTTTGTCGTATGTGGTTTGCCCAAAGACATTCAAACATTGCAAAAATCATTACAGCATGAAGGTATAGTATCACAACAATTACCTGTTACTAACGGATTTCACACACCATTAATTGATGCTGTTGAAAACGATCTCAAAGCAGAAATACAAAAAATACAGCTTTCAAAAGGAAAAATTCCAATAATTTCATCCAAAGACGCACGTATCAAAAACGAAGTCTCTCACAATGATTTTTGGGATGTTTTACGATATTCTGTCAATTTTGAAAATGCAGTACATACGATAACCAATCAACATGATTGTGTCTTTATAGATTTAGGACCAAGTGGTTCGTTGGCAACTTCAGTCAAATACATACTAGATGCCGATTCAAAATCAATTCCATTACAACTCATAAATCAATACGGTAAAAATTTACAAACACTTGAAAAATTTACAGAGGCTTTTCACAAGTACAACAATTGAGTTGATCAAAACAAATGAAGAACGAAAAAATGACCTATGCATAAAAGAACTTTAGATGCTCAACAAGAAGGATTAGAGCCACAAGTAGTCATATTGAGAGTGTCTAATATGTTTGTGATTAATTACAATTACTTAGTAATCGATCATATACATAGTGAATCTATCCTTGTAGATCCTGCGTGGGATTTAGGAAAAATACAACTGGCACTAGATGTGAGTAATACCACGCTAAAAGGAATTCTGCTCACGCATTCGCACTTTGATCATATACAATTAGCAAAACCTTTAGCTGAAAAATACAACTGTCCTATATGGATGTCAAGAGAAGAAGTAGCCATTTCTGGGTATGAAGCGGCACAATTACAACCCATAGATGAAGAATCTTTTAGAGTGGGTTCGTTAAAAATAGTTCCTTTACTAACACCAGGTCATACACAAGGAAGCATGTGCTATTTAATCGGTAATAACCTTTTTACGGGTGACACACTTTTTATAGAAGGTTGTGGACTATGTCCCAATCAAGAAGCGGCTTATAATATGTTTGAAAGTTTGGAAAAAATCAAACAAAATGTTAAAAAAACAACTCGAATCTATCCAGGGCACAAATATGCGCGTTCCCCTGGAGAACCTTTTGCAGATGTGTTACAAAACAATATCTATTTGCAATTTTCAAAAAAGGAAGATTTTGCTTCATATCGATTGCGAAAAGGGCAGAAATACTCAAAATTCTTTGAATTTTATTAAAAATAAAACCAAAATAAACTTTAACAATTAACTTAAAAATCAAATTATGTCAAGAGAAGAAGTATACGACATCGTACAAGAAACAATTATGGATGTAATTCCAGATGTAGAAAAAGAAGACATCGCTATCGAAAAACAATTAAAAGATATAGGAGCAAACTCTATTGATAGAATGGAGATTGTAACCATGTCTATGCGTGAATTGAATGTAAAAATTCCTTTAATGAGTTTTGCAGGTGTAAACAATATCGAAGGTTTGGTAAATGTATTACATGAAAATGTAAACAATTAAAAAATCGCTAAAAAATAGACTTTAAATGTTACTAAACCAAGGAATCGGAATTACAGGAATGGGCATTGTCTCTTCAATTGGAGACAATATCACTACTTTTACACATTCTTTACAACAAGGAATCTCAGGGATACAAACAAAGGAAGCTATTACAAAACCTCCATTGTCAGTTACGATTGCTGCTGAAATTCGAAATTTTTCTTTTGTAGAAAAATTGAAAAATATTCCGAATGTCCCTGAAGAAAAGTTTAAAAAAGCGAAGCGATTGGGACAACGCGCTCCTTTTGTAATTCAGATGACAATTTTGGCAGCATTGCAAGCATGGACGCAAGCAAAATTATTCGAAAACACAGTAGCTTCAGATCGGATAGGTTTGGTTGTAGCTGGACAAAATAGTACACAAAACTATCAATATAACCTATTATCACAATTCGTAGACAATCCCGAATATCTTTCACCAAGATATGCACTCGAATTCTTAGAAACCAATCAAGTCGGTGTGCTTAGTGAATTGTTTGAAATTGAAGGTGAAGGTGTTGCTGTGGGTGGAGCTTCTGCTACAGGAAATGTTGGCATCATCAAAGGTCACCAATTATTAGCATTGGGAATTGTTGATGTTTGCTTAGTCGTAGGAGTTCCTGCCGATTTATCTCCATTAGATATACAAGGATTTATCAATATTGGTGCAATGGGCGGAAAAACATATAACGATCAGCCTTCATTGGCTTGTAGGCCTTTTGATAAAAAACATGAAGGTTTTATTTACGGACAAGCAAGTACAAGTGTGATCTTAGAAAACCAAAAAAGTGCTGATCAAAGAGTTGTTGCCTCATTAGCAAAGGTGAGTGGCTATGGCTATAATTTAGACAAAAACAGTTCAGCCAATCCAAATCTAACAGGAGAAGAGAAGGCTATGAAAACAGCCATGCAAAACGCAGAAATTAGCACAAGTGACGTTAACTATATCAATACACACGGTAGTTCCTCACCTTTAGGCGATCAAACTGAAGCCGAAGCAATATTTAATATTTTTAAGTATCATACTGACACAGTATATCTAAATGCCACAAAAGGGCTTACAGGACATTGTTTATATACAGCAGGAATGGTAGAAATTATTGCTACTGTTATACAAATGAAACACGGCTTTCTGCATCCTAACAGGAATCTAAAGAATCCTATTCATAACGAATTACAGTTTTGTGGAAAAGTTGCTACAAAATACACAATACAAAACGCCTTGTGCAATTCTTTTGGATTTGGAGGTATCAATACAGCTATCGTATTGGAAAACATAGACTAAATAATCAACTAAAAAAATAACAATGAAAACATATTTATTTCCTGGTCAAGGTTCCCAAAAAAAAGGAATGGGAGCAGGACTCTTCGATGAGTTTCCAGAATTAACAAAAAAAGCAGATAAAATTTTAGGATATTCTATCAAAGAACTTTGTCTGGAAGATCCTAACAAACAATTAAATAAAACACAATTTACCCAACCCGCTTTGTATGTTGTAAATGCTTTATCCTATCAAAAAAAGCTGAAAGATGGTGAAAAGGAGCCTAATTATGTAGCTGGACATAGTTTGGGAGAATACAATGCGCTTCAAGCTGCAGGTGTATTTAGTTTTGAAAGTGGATTGAAACTGGTAAAAAAGCGAGGAGAATTAATGAGTAAAGCCAAAAATGGTGGTATGGCTGCAATTTTAAACTCCTCAGAAGAACAGATAAAAGAAATCTTAAAAGATGCCAATCTTGATACCATTGACATTGCAAATTTGAATGCTTCTTCGCAAATTGTAATCTCTGGTTTAAAAGAAGATGTCACTAATGCACAGCCGTTTTTTGAAAAAGCAGGTGTCATGTTTATTCCGTTGAACACAAGTGGTGCTTTTCACTCACGATACATGAAAGAAGCTGCAGACGAGTTTGAAAAATTCTTAAAAAGAAAACGTTTTTACGAGCCTAAAATTGAGGTGATTGCAAATATTACAGGAAAACCATACGATCACAAAAAAGTATCAGAAAGCTTAGTAAATCAGCTATATAACAGTGTACGATGGGCAGATGGAATGACATATTTGCTAGAAAAAGGAGAGATGGAATTTGAAGAGCTTGGTGTTGGAGAAGTGTTAACAAAACTTACAGGCTATATCAAAAGAGATTTCTCTGAAAAAGAAAAAACAGCAACAGAAAAGAAAACGACCAACAAAGGAGTTAAAAAGAAAGAAATAACTGCTGTAAAATCTACGCAGGACTCTTTAGCATTAGTTACACAATGGAATGCTTCAAACCCAATTGGTACCAAAGTAAAATCAGACTTTTATGATACTGAACTAGAAACACGAACAGAAGCAATCATGCTATTTGGACATAGAGCAGCGGTATACATGAAAGGTTATAACGGATATTTCGATTTAAGAGAAGTAACAGCAGTGTAATTTTTTATGCGAAAGAAACTCATATTTATTTTTCTAGATGGAGTAGGGTTGGGCGATGATGTAGCTACCAATCCGTTGGCTAGTGTTCGCATGCCGATATTACACCAACTTACTGGAAAAAGGCTCCTTCGCAATGTACATGTATGTTCAAACAAAGTATTGTTAAAAGGAATCGACGCATGTCTTAACGTAGATGGAATTCCTCAAAGTGCTACGGGGCAAACGTGCTTATTTACGGGCTACAATGCGTCTGCTTTTTTAGGATATCATTTAATGGCATATCCTACGGAGGAATTGGTGCAAATCATTCAAAAGCGTTCTATATTTAAATATGCGAATTCGCATCATATTTCGAATGTTTTTGCCAATTCGTACACAGACGGTTTTTTTACTTCCGATAATACTTCACGGTATAGTGTCACTACGCATAGTGTATTGGCTGCACATAATCGTTTCAATACCTTAGACGATCTCATAGCTGGAAATGCTGTGCATTGGGATATTACAAATAGTACATTGCAAAATATGCCCAACAATCGTGTCCCAGAAATCAGTCCGTTTGAAGCAGGTAAAAATCTAAAAAACATTACAAATACGCATGATTTAGTAGTGTTTGAATGTTTTTTGCCTGATTTGATCGGGCATCGAAAGGATATGAGTAAATCTGTAGCTTTTTTTGATATGTTTGATGAATTCCTGCGAGGAATACTATATAACAAAGACGACTCTATTCATGTTTTGATGACGAGCGATCATGGAAATATAGAAGATTTGTCTTTTGGTGGACATAGCAAAAATGAAGTGCCATTGTTAGTCATTGGCAATGAAGCAAAACAATTTCAAGAAGTAGCGCGAATCGATGGAATATTTGATGCTATTTTTTCTAAGTTCTTTAATATGAAACCTAACTTACAAAAAGAAAAACTTTGATAGATATTTTTTACACATCTTTTACAACGCCAATTGAAGAAGCGCATTACACCAAGCTTTTGTCTTTGTTACCAAAAGATCTTCAAGAGCGCAATGAAAAGTTTGTTCGTTGGCAAGACAAACATGCAAATTTGTTTGGAAAATTACTTTTGATAGAAGCGTTAAAATATCATGATATCAATAATGATATGCGCAAACTAATCACGTATGGCGCTCACAAACGTCCATTTTTAACACTACCGCAATACGATTTCAATATTTCTCACTCAGGAGATTATGTAATGTGTGCTATTGGTGAAAACATTCGATTGGGAATTGATATCGAAAAGCGACAGCACCGAAATATTGAAAACTTTGATAACTCTATGACAGCGCAAGAATGGACAGAAATACAAGAATCCAATGATTCGCTGAAAACATTTTACAACTATTGGACCATCAAAGAAAGTGTCTCAAAAGCAGATGGACGTGGATTTTACATTCCTTATAATCAACTAGAAGTGATAGACAATACAGTACGGTATGATGGTAAGTTATGGTTTCTACAAGAGATAAGTATAGCAGATGGATACAGTTTTAGTATAGCTTCTAATAAATTAACCTCATGCAAACTACATGCAATTAAATTTTAAATTTAAACATTGATAACAGATATTAACATACCCTATTCTAAAAAACACAAAATCGTCTAAAAAGAAATTTTTAGACGATTTTTTTATAAATACTTTTAAATCACATTGGCTTACAGTCATCTGTATTATCTGATTTAATCATAAAATCAATGATTCTGACTTTGTTATTAGTGATAATGTGCAACTTAAAGCCATTAAACCAACCAAAAAATATTGCCCAAGTTGGTCTATATCATTAAATACTTTTGAAACTATTTTCTTCATTTTAAATGAAATACTGTCCTCTTCATTTTCAATTCGTTCAATAGTTCTACAACTAATTCCAATAATTTCTGCTAATTCACCCATTGTCAAACCATATTTAATCCTATACAACAGACATCTATTTGCTAACGAATCTGTACCATCATCCCAATAACTATAACCCAAAAACTCAACTACTTTTTTTCGGTGACGTATATGTGGTAAGTATCGATTCCATTCCCATAACTGGTAACTGCCCTTTCGTTTTTAAAAGTAGTTAGCAGTTTGTTGTTGTGTCCAATTTAAAGCCAAACGGCACCGTTTTAGTTCAGCACCGAGGCTTTTGTCGTTTTCATCAGGAAAGGGTAAGTAACAAGGCTTTTTAGCCTTTATTTTGAATATTACAAATTGGCAACCTACCATATCAGATGTCGCACTCGTAGGTGGCGGAAGCTATCCACAACCAGGCGAAATCTCATTGGCACACAACGGTGTTTTATTTTTAGATGAATTACCCGAATTCAAACGCAGTGTTTTGGAAGTCATGCGGCAACCATTAGAAGACAGAGAAGTCACCATTTAACATTATCTATCCAAGCAGCTTTATGTTAGTAGCAAGTATGAATCCTAGTCCAAGCGGATTTTTCAACGATCACAGTTCGCCAATGGCTACTGTAGTAATTTGTACAAAATAAATATGTATAGGAGGTAAAGGATTTTATCTAACTTTTTTAGATGATTATGCTCAAATACGCATTCTTTTTTGTGTTTATAATACTATCCAGTACAGTTCTTGGGCAGAATTCCTAAGTAGATAATTGGTTTGAAAGTCATTATGATTTTTGTAAAAATAATGCTAAAAAACAACGGTATATTATTGAAACTGCTAGTGCGTGGCATAATGCACATCTAAGCTTTACCAATAATAATTTATAGAAGCCAAGCGTTATATTTTAAAAGATATTAAAACGAATGATACATTAACAACGATTACAAAAGCATATCTTAGTCCAATTAGAAGTAGATGTAGAAGCAAAAAATACTTTCTGAGTATTAGCAAAACAAACAATAAAAACTTACAACAGTTTGTATATAAAGGCCTAGGAAAACTATATTTCGAAAACAAAAAAAACGATTTTGCAGTATACTACTATAACAAAGCAGCTAGTGTTCCCATACACCAAAGGCATTATTTTAAAGCAGAAACCTTTAAAAAAAAGCTTTTATATATCTGGCTTAATAAAAGTATCAGGTAGCAGATTCACTGCATAAAAAAGTATTACAGCTCTCCAAAAAAATAAAGATGATATTCAAATAGCTAGAAGTTATTCAAACTAAGGAAATCTATATTTTGATTCTGCTTATGTAGCGGCAAAACCTTTAAAAGATTTAGAGCTCAAAAGTACCATAGTGTACAATGTGCATCTAATGTTTGAAATTTCAAAAGAACACGAAAAAGCAATACAATACTACAAAGAACATACACTGCTAAAAGATTCTTTGCAAAAGCAAAACACACTCTGGCAAGTTGCTAAGGAAAAAGAAGCCTTTAATATGGCACAAAAACAAGCTGAATTAGATGTAATAACAGCACAAAGAAACACGTTTATTGCCATCTTAGCAGGAATTCTACTGCTACTAATCATCGGATTTATTTTTTATAGAAAACTCATACAACAAAACAAAAAAATTAAAAACCTAAATAGTGAGTTAAACGAAACAAATGCCGTTAAAAATCAGTTGTTAACTATCATAACACACGATTTGCGAAGTCCATTAGCACGTTTAAAACAATTGTTTCAGCCAAGAGCTATAAAAAAAGATTCAGAAGCAATTTCATCTGATAAAAATGTTTTAAAAATCATTGACTCCTTAAGCATATTGTTAGATAATTTATTGAATTGGTCATTAAGTCAATCCGATTTACTGATAGTACAAAAAGAATGGTTTCCACTTTGGCAAATCATTCACCAAATTGAACTGCAATACTAATCGTTAATCGAAGAAAAAAACATTCAATTCTCTGCAGATATTGAAAAATCAATACTAGTTTATGGAGATATGGAAATTTTTAAAATAGTCATTCGAAACTGCTTGGACAATGCTATCAAATTCACTCCGAGTGAAGGAGAAATTATCATTTTTGGCATCACAGAAAACAAATTATTTACGATTTATGTTATGGATTCAGGTATTTGTATTCCTAAAAAAGCACTCAAAACCATCTTTGACATAAAAAGCAACAAATCGCAAAAAGACACTACTGGACGAAAAAGTTCATGTTTAGGTTTAATACTTACCAAATCAATGATTCAACTCAATGGAGGAAGCATTCAAATTCGACCAAATCCAAAAGAAGGAACCATTGTAAACATCTCATTGCCCTACAAAAACGCTGCATAAACGACATGGAAAAACTAAACATATTCATTTTAGAAGACAGTTCTGACGAAATAGAAATACTAAAAAATTACACTTTCAGATGAGTATACTTTTAACGGTATTGCCACAAATTATGAAGAAAGATTAAAAATTTTCCATCAAAAAATACCAGACATTGTTATTCTTGACATCTTTATAAATGGAGAACGGGAAGGAATTCGTTTTGCCGAGTACATTCAAAATACTTATTCCATTCCAATTTTATTTCTAACAAATTCAAAAGACAAACTATCGTTTTCTGAAGCAAAAAAACAAAACCCTTACAATTACTTACTAAAACCTGTAGCTACAGAATCATTAAAATTTGCGCTGGAATTAGCTTTTGAAAAACATACCAATCAATTAGGAAAGCTATCAACCAAAGAAGAATCAATTTTACAAGTAGATGATAAATTACTCATCAAAAAAGGAAGTTCACTCACAAAAGTTATGGTAAATGATATCTTTTACATTGAGTCTGATGATAAATATTGCTTTGTTCATACGGATAACGAACGTTTTCTAGTCCAAAAATCACTCAAAAGTTTTGCAGAAACCTTGCCAGAAAACTTTGTATCGTTACATAGAAAATATACAGTAAATAGAAATCAAATACAATCTGTTGCACCAACAGATTATAGGTTTACACTCAAAAACAATACTACTTTGCCTTCGAGTCAACGTCATCGTAAATTATTGCAAGATATCTTTACTTTCATAAAGTAAAAGACTTCAAAGAAATCAATCTTCAAAGTCTTTTATACATTTCATCAAATAGGAGTTACACAGCATCCAAATTGGCAAAAGGCACGAAAGCCATTGTTTACTGGATGGCATTGTTCATCACTAGTACAAGAACCTAATAAGGGTTCGCATTCTTCTCCAAAACCTCCTTGAATTTTGCGTTGTTCAACTTTTGATAATTCCTTACCAATACTTAAAATTTGTTGTTTCATAATAGTTAATTTTATAATGAATGAATGATTTAAAAACAATATGGAAAGGACTGTAAACACAAATATGCATCCGTACGGCATACACATCGAGAATCTAGTTCATTTAGTGTGAATGTTGCATTTGTGCCACCTTTCATGAGTGTACTATGTAACTTTGAAATAGTTTTTTTCTGAACTTGTAAATGGCTTGCTTTTCTTTTTTTCATAAATAATAGATTAAAATTATAGTTGGAATTAACAATTAAAGACACTCATTTTGTATGTATAACTCAAAATGGTTGAAACAAAAAAAGATTGAAAATCAATAGTTTGCAATTTTCAGAATCATACATTCATGAATTCGTAGTATATATTCATGAATATGAGTTTCTTTTCCTTAAAAATGGCTATTTTTAGTTGTCACTTTAACTAAAATTCAATAAAAACTACCAATTTGAATTCCTATTACTGTAAGAATATTACCCTATTAATACGTATCTGTTTGCTCACTTTTGTAGTTGTATGTAGTTGTATATCACCAAAAGAAAATAGGATTTCAAAAGACTACAGGCAATTGCATACACTGTTTACAAATGCTACTTCACTAAAAGAAAAACTCAATTATTGTGGCATTTTTCTTGAAAAAGCAAAACAGGAAAAGAAATCTGCTATGATTCTTGCCGGATATCGAATGTTCTCTGTGAGTTATACTGATGAAAATCTATTGAAATATTCCGATAGTATTATTGCATTAACCAAAGATAAAAGTGATGAAAACTATCCCGGAGTTGCTTATGAGAAAAAGGGAGATTATTATTATTCAAAAAGAGCGTATAAACATGCATTAGATAATTACGTGCAATTTGCCTATTTCGCTAAAAAGCATCAACAAAAAGAACTGATTTCTAATGCAAATTATATGATAGGTGTCATAAAAAGACGGATTGGGAACACTACTGAAGCTTTAGAATTGTATCAAAACAATTATGCATTTAGCAAGAAACACAAAGAGGAAATAAGCGAAAGAAGCTATTTGAATTCTATCACAGCGTTGGCCAATATTTTTAATGATTTGGAACAAGGAGATTCTGCAAGCTACTATAATACCCTAGGTTATAAAGAAGCGGTTCGATTAAAAAATGAGCGCTTTCAGTACCATTTTGCTTTAAATCAAGGAATTTCTGCGTATCATATACAAGCATATCAAACAGCAATTGATAGCATAGAAAAATACATTCCCTATTTTGAAAACTTGAATGACTATGACAAGCTTTCATTTGCGTATTATTATGGTGGAGAAGCCTTTATAAAGCTCCATCAGCAAGAAAAGGCAATTCAATACTTTAAAAAAGTAGATACAGCTTTTCAAAAAACACATTCCTTATTCCCGTTGCTTCGCAAAGCATATCTTCAACTAAATACGTATTATAAAAGTAACAATGATATTGTACAGCAACTTCAGTACAAAAACAAACTGATAAGTGTAGACAGTGTTTTAAATTCAGATGAATTATACCTTACTAAAACAATCTACAAAGAATATGAAATTCCAAAATTAGAGGCAGAAAAAGAAATAATTTTGGCAGAAAAACAAATCCAACAAAATACATACAAAAAAATAGTGATCGTATTGATAATTGTTGTATTACTAACTCTTATTGGATTTCGTATACAATACAAAAAACGAAAAATTGCACAGCAACGCTTTCAAGAAGTGATTAAAACAAAAAGTAGTGCAGAAACTAATGATAAACAAAAAAATAGGATAAAAGAACTTTCCATTCCGTCAGAAATAATAGAAGATGTGCTAGCCAAATTGGAGGTTTTTGAAAAAGAAAACAGTTTTATATCCAACCAAATTACACTTAATTCACTAGCTAAAGAGTTGCATACAAATCCTAACTATCTATCAAAAATTATCAATCATATAAAAAAATGTTCTTTTACCAATTACATAAGCAATCTTCGTATTGAATATGCGATTGAACAACTAAAAAACAACCCAACATATTTAAAATACACAATAAAAGCCATTGCTTCCGAAGTCGGATTCAACAATGTACAATCATTTTCCAAGGCATTTTCCAAAAGTAAAGGCATCAATCCTTCATACTTCATTCGAGAGCTTAAAAAAACTAAAAAACATTAAAATAGCATAAAACTTTCTACCGATTCATGAATCTGTATCATCTACAAACAAAAAATAACAATTGAATCATTTTTAATTTTTTAGTTTATCAATAATTAACTTCTAACAGTCAAAAATGAAATCATCCAAATTAATACTCCGCAAAATAAACATTGTCAAACTAAATCATATTGGTAAAATCTTAGGTGGATCTGAAAATTCAGAGACTACCTATACAACTACAGGAAATGATGATATTACAACCGTAGCAACAACTTCTGCTGCAACTTCTAATACTGGAGGCGTTAATGCATGTCCTAGCATTCGACCAGAGGAAGAATGCCCTTCTAATACAAACGATACTGAGAATCGTAATAATACAGTGCCTACATTTAATCAAACTATAAATCCGAGTCCATGATTTTTTCTACACTTATACCTAAGTGTTTATAATTTTTTGAGTTGCTGTTTTACATTAAAAAAGTATAAAGTATTTTCTCCAAATGTTTTAATACAGAGTATTGTTGAGCAAGAAAACTTAAAAAGAAACAAAATTTACTCTCTATTTTTTATCGTTCGAGACACATTTCTTTACGTTGGCGAAATATTATAATTCTGCTTTAAAATCAAATCTACATTTACACTGTAATAGGCTACAAAGACGTCATCAAAAGCTGCTTATGGCGAAATCTGAAAAGCCTAAAAATAGTAGGGGAACAGTTAAAATTAAAATCATGAGTAAATTTCAATTCATACCTGAAGAAGGAGCAACTCCTATGGATTATTTATTAGAAGAAGAAAAAAAAGAATTACAAAATAATAACGTACATGTTTTAGCCTCTTATACTACATTTGAGTACTATTTTAAAAGTATTAATGATGACAAGTATCTATCAGTTAACAATAAAGGCTGGCTAAAAATGAATTCAGAGAAATTTAAATGGAAAGCATTTTGTAAAGAAAGTAGTATTGATGATGGTCATTTTATTTTGAAAGCTAAAAAAGACGATTATAAAGATTATTATATTGGTCATAAAACAGCTAGCATATTGGCTAGAGTATATTATTTTTGGACAGCATCTGATTGGTTAGAACTTACTAAAAAAGGTACTATTATTAATAATGATCTTGATGATAGAACTTTAGCAAAACATACCAATGGACATTTATATTGGATAAACCGAAAAGAAGCACGTTCGGGTAGCTATACTATACTTTATTTCAAAAAGGAAATAGCCCAATAAAAAAGCAATCCGATTAAAAACAAACCCAGAATATTTAAATCTATAGATTTCTAAGATCAATTATAATTGATCTTGGTTTTTTTTAAGTTAAAAAGAAACTACTTTCAAATTTCAATCATCACAAAAACTTGAATTTCGTCACAAAATAGGGGAAAACCGTAATTGGTCTAAAAAACAATTTTGTAATTTTCTAGTGGTATTATTAATTAATAAGACATTGACACTATCCAAATTAATCTATTACTTTCAACAGAAACACCAATTAATCGACAATCAAAAGTACTACTTAAAGCTTTCAGTGATTGTTGGTGTTGTGTTCACTATTTTTGTCTACATTTTTGATCCGTACGATAATTATTTGGCGATTCCCAAGTTTGAAATTCCTGTAAAAATCATACAATTAGGGTATGGAATCAATACCACAATTGTCATATATACGTTGTATTGGTTACTCTTTCGAAAATTACAATTCTCTCATGGAAAGCGAATTTGGAAAACCTATCATCATTGGTTGTTATTAGTAGCAATTTTAAGTATTGCCGGATTCATAGGAACTGTTTATCATCGCTTTATGATGGATGTTGGTGAAGTAGATTCTGCATATTATATGTTTGTCACAATTCCAAGATCAATCATCATTGCAATTCCATTATTTATCATCACTATACTATTAGATCGTTTATATGCTTCACAAAAAACAGTTACTAATGCTACAAATGTATGTGATGAAGAAAAAATAGTTGCAGCTAAAACAATCATCCTAAAATCTCCAGCGGTCAATCAATGTATAGAAGTAACACCTTCAAAAATAGAATACATCATGGCTTCTGGGAATTACGTTGAAATTTATTCTACAGGAGATAAAAAAGCACAATTATTACGTGCTCCATTACGTTTTGTCTCTGAACGTTTGGCATCGTACTCATTTCTTGTAAAATGCCATCGACAGTATTATGTAAACATAGAAAAAGTTCAATTTCATAAAGGGAATTCGCAACGTATCTTGCTTACTTTAGCAACTGCTAAAAATGAAATTCCCGTTAGTAAAAGTTTTATCAAAAGTATTCTTAGTCTTCTAAAAAAATAAGAAAAATAGTCTCTATTCATTCGTCACAAAGCTTGTTCATTCGTCACAATTATTTTTATAATGGAAATTAACAAATTAATTTTAGTGTTGATTTTTACTGAGTTTTACCTAAACCGTGCTCACTAAAAAATATAAAAAGTAATCAATAACTATTTTAAAATTCTTAAATCATGAAGAAAAAGAATGTAACAAAATTGAACCTTCAAAAAAGAGCAATCTCAAGACTTGATAATCCACGTGGCGGACTTGCTGCAGGAAATGCTTCACCAAATCCAGTTCCAGTAGGTACTAATGTATGGTCTAACTGTGAAGTATGTAACACTGTGAGAAAAACACAATGTAAAGGAGGTGATTGTCCTAATTTCACAAGAACTTGTAATGCAGTGTCTGTACCTGTATAAGCAACAATCATAAAAGTGGGCTACATGGCCCACTTTTTTTATTAATAACTTAAAAGAACCGATAATAAAGAAAAAAACTAAAAAAAATTATCACTTAATAAAAGTGCTGTTTCTAAATTAGATCAAGTAAGTGGAGGAGTAGTGATAAACCCAGTAGCTGCAACAAATCCGCTTTCAGTTTGCCCAGTATGTCCATTGCCTAAAGTAACGGATAATACATGTCCTACTGATTGTTTTGCAACATGTTTTTGGACATGCAGGCGTACATGTTTCCCATGCTGGTAAGTTTTACGAATAAAAATTATGATAATGGCGGACTTCGGTTCGCTTTTGTTTTTAAAATACTTTTCAATTCATAAAATGTACGTGTAGAAATTAAGTATATTGTGGTATATTATATGTAATAAAAATGAAAAAGATACTATTTATTGCTGGGCTTTGCTTGGCTCTTTTTGTAGGATATAGTTTTAGTGAAAAGTATATGTATACAAATACATCTTCCCAAAAAGAAGTAGCAAAAGAATTTGATTTGGAAGAGATTTTACTAAAAAATGGATATGCAAAAATTCCTCTTGAAAAATTATTTACTGGACACTTACAATTAAAACTATCGGTGAATGGAGTAGAAGGAAGTTTTCTTTTAGATACAGGTGCTAATGTGACAACAATCGCAGAAAAAAGTACAGACAAATTTCTTATGAAAACGGAGCCACAAGAAGAATTAGCAACTGGCGTAGGTGTCAAAAATATTGAAGTGCAAAATTCAATGAGGAATACGCTCCGCTTAGAATCCTTAGAACTCAGTGATTACACTTTATATGTTATGAATTTAGATCTAGTTAATCAAGCTCTTTTAGATTATGAAATAGGAGAAATAGACGGAATTGTTGGTGCTGACATTTTAAGTGAAAAAGAAGCAATCATAGATTATGCAAAATTAACATTGTATTTAAAAATCTAATATCTCAAATCTATATAGAAATCCCTATATTTAAACTCCAACCAAAACACACACAACATTGAAAAAAGTAAGCTACTTTTTGATGCTTTGTATTTTTATACAATGTCAACCTAAAGAAACCCAAAAAGAAACCCAAAAAGAAACACCAAAAACGAATACTTCAAAAACTGATAAAACGATTAAAGTTTCAAGTAAAATAGCAACGTTATCCTTAGCAGAGGCCAATCGATTGTCAGCGTTACCGTTGCACTGCATGCAAGAAGAATATCCTAACAAACTCAATCAAACCATTGGAGGTGAAAAAGATTTACAGTCACCAAAAGTATTGCATCCAGCATTTTATGGATGTTTTGATTGGCATTCATCCGTACATGGACATTGGTCATTGGTAAGTTTACTAAAGCAATTTCCAAAACTTGAAAATAGTGCTGAGATCAGAGTGAAATTGGCTGAAAATATCTCCAAAGAAAACATCGAAATTGAAATTTTATATTTCAAAGGAAAGTTCAACAAGTCGTTTGAACGCACCTATGGTTGGGCTTGGCTATTAAAACTCGCAGAAGAATTACACACATGGAACGATCCATTAGCACGCGAATTAGAAACTAATTTACAACCGTTAACAGACATCATTGTGCAAGGCTATTTAGATTTCTTACCAAAACTATCTTATCCTATTAGAGTAGGCGAACATACAAATACAGCATTCGGACTCACATTTGCGTACGATTATGCCAAAACCGTGAATCATATAGCTTTAAAAAGTCTTATAGAACAACGAGCGAAGGATTTTTATATGGTAGATGCTAACTGTCCCATAACTTGGGAACCTAGCGGATTTGACTTCCTATCACCATGTTTGGAAGAAGCTGATATTATGCGTAGAGTATTAGGAAAAGACGAGTTCAAAACGTGGTTACAAGCATTTTTACCACAATTAGCAGATAAAGATTTTCAAATGGCACAAGGAAAAGTATCCGATCGAACCGATGGAAAACTAGTGCATTTAGATGGTGTGAATTTTAGTAGAGCTTGGTGTTTATACGGAATTGCCAATGAATTTCCAGAATATGCACATCTTAAAAATATTGCAAACCAACACATCAATTATTCCTTACCAAGTATCGTAGATGATAATTATGAAGGAACACACTGGTTGGGTTCATTTGCTATTTATGCCTTAAATACTGCTGCTAATGTTCAAGTGGATTAAAAATATTGGACCTGGTACGCTTGTAGCTGCAGCATTTATAGGTCCAGGAACGGTTACCATGTGTACCAAGGCTGGTGTACAATATGGCTACAGTTTATTATGGGCAATGTTGTTATCCATCATTGCAACCATTGTATTGCAAGAAATGGCAGCGCGAACAGGAATCATTACACAAAAAGGCTTAGCACAAGTTATAAAAAGGCAAATAACAAGTCCATTATTGCGAAACGTAGCTATCTTTTTAATTTTTGGTGCTATTGTCATTGGAAATGCGGCGTATGAAGCAGGAAACATTAGTGGAGCTTCTTTAGGAATGGTAGTTTTTGGGGAAGAAATCGCTGTGTTTTATCCAATTTTGATAGGATTCATCGCTTTCATGGTACTATTTATTGGAAACTACAAAATACTAGAACGTAGTCTTGTTGCGCTAGTATTACTAATGAGCATTTCATTTATAATCACAGCAATTTTAACAAAACCAGATCTTTTGGCAATGCTCAAGGGAACATTTGTACCAACCATACCTGAAAACAGTTGGATCATTATCATTGGATTGATAGGAACAACCGTAGTTCCATACAATCTCTTCTTGCATGCGTCTTTAGTAAAAGAAAAGTGGAAAACAAAAGAAGATCTGGCAAAGGCTAGAAAGGACACGATCATTTCTGTTATTTTAGGAGGAATTGTCTCTATGACAATCATTGTGGCAGCAACAGCTATTACTGGCAGCAATATTAACAATGCTTTTGATTTGGCTAAAGGGTTAGAACCTTTATACGGAGAAAATGCAAAATACTTACTCGGAATTGGATTATTTGCAGCAGGAATTACTTCTGCAATCACGGCACCTTTAGCAGCTGCCTATGTAGCTAAAAGTTGTTTTGGTTGGAAAGCTTCCTTAAAAGACATTCGCTTCAGAGCAGTTTGGGCAATAATCTTGATATTAGGAGTTGTCTTTTCTTCTTTAAAATTCAAGCCAGTAGAAGTCATTACGTTTGCACAAGTAGCAAATGGTTTATTACTTCCAATTGTCGCAATCTTTTTAGTTTGGATTGTTAATAAAGCCAATGTTTTAGGAAAGTATAAGAATACCCTGTTTCAAAATATATTAGCTATTTGCATCATTTTGATAGCACTAATCTTAGGAATTAAAGGGATTTACACGGTATTTTAATCATAAAGCCCAACAGTGAAGTAATCTAAAAGAATAAAAGTAAAAAGATAATTATTTAAAAAATCTAAATTCTAACAGCGAAGCGATCTAAAAAACTAAAAAATGCTACATATCAATTGTGATGTTGGAGAAGGTGTAGGTAATGAAGAAATTCTAATGCCTTACATAAACGCATGCAATATTGCTTGTGGCGGACATGCAGGAGATGTAAAAACAATGCACGAAGTAGTTGCTTTGGCTAAAAGATATCAAGTAGAAATTGGCGCACATCCTTCATATCCTGATCGTGAAAATTTTGGAAGAACTTCTATGGATATGATGGAAGATGAATTCATAAAAATAATCCAAAAACAAATTACAAATCTTGAAGAAATTGTGGCTTTACACGACGCAAAAATTGCACACATAAAACCACATGGAGCCTTGTATAATGATGTGGCAAAAAGTGAAAAAAAAGCACAACTTTTTTTAGATTCAATTTTGAAATATAAAGGTAAATATAAACTCTATATACCTTATAATTCTGTGATTGAAAAACTGGCTTTAGAACAAAATTTTGAAGTCCTTTATGAAGCGTTTGCAGATCGAAATTATAACGATGATTTGACCTTAGTTTCGCGTAAAAAAGAACATGCAGTTTTAACTAAAATAGGGGAGGTTATTCCACATGTTTCATTATTGAAAAATGAACAAAAAGTGGAAACAATTTCAGGAACAAAATTACGTATAAAATCAGATACTTTTTGTGTGCATTCTGACACCTTAAACGCAATGCAAATCATTCAGCAGTTGCACACATATTTTAATTCGGAAAGTCTACAGAGCTTAGACAATTTTCCGACATATAAAAAGTATGGAGAAGCTGGTTTGTTACTCACTTGGGAAACAAAAATGACACAAAAAGTACTATATAACGTGTTGGAATACCAACAAAAACTATTGAATTTAAATATTAAAGTTATACTTGATGTAATTCAGTCAAATAACTCATTGTTAATTTTATATGATAATAAAAAAGTAAATTTTAAAACACTCCAACATTTGTTGGAACGACTATTTTTGTTAGAATCTGACAAAATACAGACTTCGACAAGGTGTTGTTGGGAAGTTCCAGTGTGTTACGACAAAACTTTTGGAATTGACTTGGAAGAAATTGCTTCAAAAAACAAGCTCTCTGTTAACGAAATTATTGAGCTTCATACTGCTCCAAAATATCAAGTTTTTTCCATCGGTTTTTTACCCGGTTTTTTATACTTAGGAGGACTGGATAAACGCTTACACATCGATCGAAAATCTACACCGAGATTGGAAGTCGAAAAAGGAGCAGTTGGCATTGGTGGAATGCAAACAGGAATCTATCCAAAAGCGAGTCCTGGTGGATGGCAAATTTTAGGAAATTCGCCTCTCAATTTTTTTGATGTTTCTAACGAAAAACCATGCTTTGCAAAAGCAGGAGATTTTATAAAATTTGTGCCCATTTCTTTGGAAGAATACGAGCAAATTTCTGAAGCTATTTCTAATGGAGATTACATCATAAAATCGACAGTAGTATGTTAGAAATTTTACACAGTGGATTGTATACTTCGGTTCAAGATTTGGGGAGATTTCACTATCGAAATTTTGGTGTTCCAGTTGCTGGAGTCATGGATGATTATCATGCAAAATTGGCAAACCATATTTTGGGAAATGAAGAAAATGATGCGGTTTTAGAAATGACATTACAAGGCGCAGCAGTATGTTTCCACAAAGAGACTCAAATAGCAATTTGCGGAGCTGATTTATCTGCTACACTAAACAATCAACCAATGCGATTAAATGTATCTGTAAAGGTTTCTAAAGGAGATACACTTACTTTTGGAAAGCGAAAATATGGCGTTCGTACGTATCTAGCCATAAAAAATGGTTTTCAAACAGAAATTGTGTTAAAGAGTAGAAGTTTCTATGATGGAATTACTCCAAAAATAAGAGTTGATAAAGGAGATTTCATTCCATATCAAGTTTCATTACGACCAATAGAAACAAAATCGAATATTGCAATACAAAAAGAAATCTTCAAGAGTAAAGAAATTGATGTTTACGAAGGTCCTGAATTCGATTTCTTATCAAAACAACAGCAAGAAATACTTTTTAAAAGCACATTTTCAATTGGATTGAATAATAGAATGGCTTATCAACTTGTAGAAATGTTAAAAAATAGTTGTCCATCCATCATCACTTCGGCAGTATTGCCAGGAACAATTCAGTTAACACCATCTGGAAAGTTGATTATATTGATGAAAGATTGTCAAACGACAGGTGGTTATCCAAGAATTCTACAATTAAATCAAAAAAGCATTATTAAACTTGCGCAAAAACATACGCGAGATCAAATACAATTTAAGAAGCTTTCAACTTAGTAATATCAATTTCGTCCGAAAGTAATTGCATAGCATCTTCTTCACTCAATTTTCCTAAAATATCTTGGGTTCCTTTTCTAAAACCATCGTGATTTAAGAATAAACGCCACAATGCACGAATAAATTCGGTGTAATTCAAACCATCATTCCATTGAATAAACTTTTCGGTAAAAGCCTTGTCAATATGGGATCGAATAATAATTCTTGAGGCATTAATATTTCTGTCTAGGGAAGTCATGTAATGGTAAATCTATCGTTATGCAAAGCGAATTTAAGTTGTAAAAAAATAGCCCACAAGAGGAAAGAGCCTTGAATGAATGGGGATTTTTCCCCTTTTCAAAAGGAAAAACCCTGAGAATTCTAAAGTATATTTTGGGTAAAAATCTCGTTATCAGTTTTTTAACTAGTGTGTTTGGGAATAGTATAGAATTCAAATTTTTAATTGTAATACTTTATAAATAACTTGGAGGCAATAATCAATACATATTATAAGTATGAGTGACTACAAAACCCCTAAAGACAAACTAATTAGTAGTGAAGCAGCTTCAGAATTGAATGCTTGTTTTAAAGCAAAACAAATTGAAGGCTTCGGTGCTAAAAACGACAGTAACTTTTCTTGTTCTAGCTGGTATTCACTAGAAGATTTGGAAGGCTACATCAACTATGTAAAGCAAGAAGCTTTAAAACAAAAAATAACTGTTGATGGAATCCGATTTTATTTTGGTGTATATCCAGAGAGTACTACAGATAAGTCAAAAGCAGGGCAAAACACAATGTTTTTGTGTCCTACTAAAGCATACAGTAGCGAAGAAAAATTTGGAGAAGATAATGGAAGTGACAACAGTGAAGATGTCACTACAATTCCTGCGCTGAACTATGGTAGTACGGGAAATCCTCCTAAAAATGATTATGGCGAATAGAAAGAAATGATTGCATTAGAAGAGTTGAGATTTCTTACAGGGTATTTGGCGTTGGCTACTTTAATTTATGGAATTATTTCATATAGAAATTATTCTAAAACCAATGCCAAATATTTTGTTTATTGTATTTTATTTTCAGTGATTACTGAATTTGTAAGTTTATATTTTAAATCTTTTGGGACTTGGTACTATAATATTTTTGGTGAAACAAACTACCCTATAGCCAATATATTTACTATTGTTCAAATTTCATTTTTTTTATGGTGGATTCAGTTTATTTTGAATTCAAAAAATAGAAAACGTATTGTTGGAGGATTGCTAATAGTATATTTAATTTTTGCAGTATCTAATATAATGTATGGGCAAGAATTTATGGATAAATTGCAGACACATACGTATGCTGTTGGTGTGATTTTCTTACTGATAGCTATTAGTTTTTACTTTGTAGAATCTTTTAAGAAAGAAACAATTTTTAGTATTACAGATTCAATAAAATTCTGGTTCATATTAGGAGTATTATTATTCTATGGTACGTTTATGCCATTTTATTTTGCTTTTCAAGTATTCTTAAAAAGTGATCAACGTATCATAAGTTTAGTAACATTTGCATTAAATGCTATCATGTATATATGTTTTGCTGTAGGATTTTATAAATCGTATAAAAAGAATAATGTAATTGATTAAGTAATGACAGAGGAAGAAATTAAGATATTAGTATTTTTTTGCGCTTCAACGATTTTTCTTATGGGAATATTATTAGTGATTACCTTAGTGTTTTTACATAGAAAAAAAAGGAAATTTATTGAATTAGAGGCTAATATGAAGACGTTTCCTTAAAAATGATATTATTTGAAGAAATCTTATGAACGATCAAGAAATACAAATGCTTGTTGCAGCAACATCCACAGTGTTGCTTATTTTGTTAATCACGGTTATCATCCTGTTTGTATTCTTTCAAAAGCGTAAACTAAAGTTTATTCTTGAAAAGAAAGAAGCGGAAAAGCGATATATGGAAGAAATTGCCAAATCGCAAATTGAAATACAAGAACAAGCTTTGCAAAATATGAGTTGGGAATTACATGATAATATTGGACAGTTATTATCAGTAGCTCGGATGCATATTAATATCTTAGGAACACAACTTACCGAAGAAAATAAAGAGAAACTAGACGATATCAGTGAAATAGTAGGGAAGAGCCTCCAAGAAATCCGATTGTTGTCTAAAACAATGAATACGGAGATTATCCAAAATATGGGACTTATTAAATCAATTGAAGTGGAATTGGATCGATTCAATAAGTTAAATTTCTTAGTAGCAACTTTGCAAGTCTCAGGAGAAGAACGATCGTTAGATATTAAAGAAGAAATCATATTGTTCCGTATCTTACAAGAGTTCTTTTCAAATGCCATTAAACATTCCAAAGCAAAAAACTTGGAAGTAACATTAAATTTTGAAACCGATAAATTAGCTATTCTAGCACAAGATGATGGTGTTGGTTTTGATGAAGGAGAAATAGAAAAAGGATCAGGATTAATTAATATGAAAAGCCGTGCTGCAATCATCAATGCAGAATTTGTGATGAAATCAGCAAAAAATAAAGGAGTTTCCTTAACTTTAGCCTATCCCTATAAATAAGAGTAATGAAAAAACATTCAGTTGTAATTGTAGATGACCATTTATTGTTTGCTCAATCCTTACAAGGTTTGGTCAATGCATTTGATGAGTTTGAGGTTTTGTACCATGTAAAGAATGGAAGCGAACTTATAAAGAAATTATTAGAGTCTGAAAATGTCCCAGATATAATCTTGCTAGATATTAATATGCCAGTGATGAACGGTTTTGAAACTATGGAATGGATTAAAGAAAACCGACCAAGTATCCAAGTATTGGCACTTTCTATGGACGATCACGAAGAAACTATTATAAAAATGCTACGTTTGGGCGCAAAAGGATATTTGCTGAAAGATATTCATCCAGAAATATTTTATAAAGCCTTGAATGAAGTAATTTCTAACGGAATCTACTACTCGGAACGTGTAGCAACTACCTTATTGAATTCGCTACATGGAAATGATGAAAAAGAAGTAGCTAACGGAAAACCATTGAAAGATACTGAGCTGACGTTCTTGAAATTGGCGTGTACAGAAATGACGTACAAAGAAATTGCACAAGAAATGTGCTTGAGTCCAAAAACGATTGATGGCTACCGCGAATCTTTATTTAAGCATTTTAAAGTAAAGAGTAGAATAGGTTTGGTATTATACGCAATTCGAAATAATTTAGTGAATAGTAAATAGACTGCTCAGACTTTTTTTGAAACGCTGTCGCTTATAGATTTTTAGATACAATTCGCTGTGAACTTATTAAGCACTTATATTTTTTATACGTGCTTATGTTTTTTTACGTGATGCATTAATGATTTTAATATATATTCCTAGCGCATCAATTCGATATAATCGGGAATGCTTTGATATGCTAGTAAGTTCTTAGATGAAAACAAATTTACACTCCGACAAGCTTAGTGTAAACAAAAAGAAGTTAAAGGGTTTATATGTATAACTGTCTTCGCTTTGTTTTAAAAAGTAGTATTAAAAATAACAACTTACCCAATATCCAACACCTAATTCCAACTTATCCTTAAGCTTAATCTTTCGTCGCTTAGATTTTTTGAATACGGATGTTAAATTTAATTTGACAACATTTTTATTACTTAGTTTATGAGACAATACAAATTCATTGTCTGTAATATAGATAAAAGTTGCATTCAGTGTTCCAACTATTTTTCCATTTGTAGCTTTTCTTGTAGGTTGAACTGCCTATCCAAAAGTATTTCCAACTTTTAAAAGATTCATCTCTTTTTCGCCTTTTTCCATTTCGGAAATTCTGTCTTCAATACTTTTATGACAATAACACGGAAAATTCCAGCTTCAGGTTTTACTAGTAATTAATTGGTCATAATGAGTTTATTATCCTGAATTCAATTGAGTTTCTTTACACCATTGATTCATTCAACAACAACGGTTTTACCTGTTTTTGTCTCCAAGCATAATATGACATCTGCAGAATGCAATTTTCTCCTTCTCTAAAAAAGAAATAGATGAACTTGTAATGCTAAAACCTAATACTCATAATAAAACGAAAAGTTTTATCAGTTTCATCTTTTTAAGGTTAAAAATTTGACAAACTAAAATTCGAGAAACTAAAAAAAGAATATCTAAAAATGAATGTTAAACTTGTGTATACGTTGTCTTAAAAGGAACTCTAAATTGCGGACCATAAATTCCATTTTCACTTCGAACGCCACAACCAATTATCATATTAATTTCAGCGCCACGCGGTAGTTTTAGGATTTTTTTGACGCGTAAGGTATCACTTCCTTCCATTGGGCAAGTATCATAGCCAATTGCTGCCATACTAATCATAAAGTTTTGTGCAGCTAAGCCAGCACTTTTGTGTGCCACAATACGTAAATCGCTCAAACGAACTTGTCTGTAAATAGGTCGAAACAAACCAATAATATTAAACACGGCATATTTTAGCCAACCATAAATTCCAAGAAAGTCAGGATATAATGTCGGAATGAGTTTTTTATAGTAGTTGATCGCAAATTTTTCTCTTCTTGAGTATTCTTCTTTCGACTTATTACCAAAAAGATTTTCATAAAATTTGACATTGGCTTTTGCACGTTGTCTCCATTTATCTTTTCTGGTTACAACGACTACCAATTGTTTTGCAGTTTTTGCAGCATTTTGCCCCAAACAAGCTTCTGTTAATTGTTTTAAAACGGTAGTATCTGTGACATGATAAAACTCCCACAACTGTAAATTGCTACTTGTAGGTGCTAAAACAGCGTTTTTAAGGCAGTTTTTTACTTTTTCGGCATCAATTTCAATGTCTTTATCAAAAACGCGTACAGAGCGCCTGTATTGAATAGCTTCGGTTACTGTTTTTTCTGAGGTCATATACAAACTTACGGATCTTACGCGAACAAAAAAAGGGAATACGTGTTACAGTATTTCCTTTTCAGTTTCACCTAAACCAATTTCTTGAAGTGAGTGTAAATGTTAAAAATTAGTTTGGATTACTTGTACCACACTCTGTTGGAATACAACTAGATCCACAAGTTACATTTGTTGGGTTTGGTGGTGAGCCTGGATTTGTTGTTCCAATTGGAATAGGTCCGCAGATAAAAGTTGGATCTTCTGGCGGCTCTGTAGCACTTAAACATGGAGGAGCAAATGTCCAACAAAATTCAGTGTAATACCCTGTTCCTCCACTTAAACTTGAAGCTTCCAAAGAAGAAACGGTTCTTTTTCTTAATGATAATCCTGAAATTTTCTTTTTTTTCATAATTAAGTATTTAATAGTTTATAAAATGCGTCTATTTTATTGTTAGTCGCATGTTAATTGATGATCGATCTCAGAACAATATTAACTGTGATTTTTGAAGAAAAAAAGGAAGAGAAACCTAAATTAAACGAATTTGACTTCAATATTTTTAGTGTGAGATTTAAGATGTGTATGAAGATTTGAAATTTTCTTGAATGCTTTTAGAACGTTGATTTCAGAAGGTTTTACGGAAATAAATTTACCCGAAATTAAATAAAAAAGGGTAGCTGATAAATGTACAATTGTTGTAATAAAGAGTATGTGATTAGAAACTCATCTATGTTCTTGCTATGAAAGAATTGAATCCATAAAAAAAAGAGGATGCAAGCGCATCCTCTTTCTTAATTTTATAATAGTATTTTATTACATTATCGAGTAGTTACAGTTGTGTTGTCACCACATCCTGGATTTAAACTTCTTGGATTACAATTAGGAACACAGGAGTTACCGCAAGTTTGATTGGTTGGACAAGTGTTAGATTGTCCTGTTCCAGGACCTGTTCCTCCACAATCAAATCGAGAACATTGTTCAATACTATCTGGCGGTTCAGTATTACTAATACATGGAGGAGCCCACGTATATGAACCACTTTTTACAATATTAGAATCAAAATAAGAAATGGTATTCTTCTTCAGTGACAATTTAGTTACTTTCTTTTTTTTCATAATTAAATCTGTTAATATGATGCCTACTTTTGATGGTTTTCGGCTTTCCCATTTCTAGATCGATCTAAGAACAATATTAGCGTAGTTTTAAGGAGAAAAAAAAGAGGATTAACCTAAATTAGACAAAACGATAGTTATAGTTTGCAGCCACAAGAAGCTTCTGTGGCAAGTAATGTAGGGGCATCCGTCAGTACAAGCGTGATTGGCCCCAGTGACATCTGTTAATGTTCCTCCTTTAATTTGATAAACTTCAGCACTTGTAATTTTTGCAATGTTAATTTTATTTACCGATAATTTCTTTTGAATTTGTTTTTTCATGATACGTGATTATGATGTGTTAATTATTTTAAAGCCCCATATACTGAGGCACTGTAAATATATTTAAACAAATAGAAGAGTAGGTAATTTTTATGAATTTGACCAACCTAAACTAGACAAAATAGGACAGTATTTTATGTTTGCTTATTTAATGTTTTAATATAATATGAAGGATATAACTTTGTATGTTTTTTGAAATGTTTAGCAAAGGAATCAGCACTTTTATATCCAACTTCTTGCGAAATTGATTTGATAGAATACGCTCTAAATTTGAGATCGTTGTTTAAACGTTTTAATGTATACGTAATTCGTAAGTAATTAATGTAATCGTTGAAGTTTTTCTCTTTATGTGTATGAATAATTTTGGTTAAATAGGTTGCATTGGTTTTAACTTTTTTGGCAACAAAACATAAATTACAATTCGGATCTAAATAAAATTCTTGCTCTTCAAATTTTTGTAAACGTTCTAAAATTTCAGTTGTTTTTTTATCATTGATAATGACTTCTTTTTTAAGTGTATTTTTTTCTTTTTCAGTTGAAGCTTTCTGTTGTTGCTCTAAAGTTGCCACTTTTTTATGAAGTTATGTAAAAATCGCTTTTCTTTTCTTAGCTCTGCATATAAAAAACGAACAACTTAATATTAGAATAATCGCTAAAAATATAGTGAGAAGTTTTAATTTATGATAGCGAAGTTCCGTGGCATCACTGCGATCTTTTTGCTTTTTTATTTGTGCCGTGTAAATAAGATCGTTTACACTATTTTTTTCTTTTTGGTATTTGTATTGACTTTCTTTTGAAGCTGTACGATAGAATTCATACAAATGGTCATTATCATTTTTATGATAATTATCTGCCAACAGTTCTAAAATTGAAGTGTATTCATAGGGAATGAAATCTAATTTTGATGTTAGTTCATTGTCTTCTATGATTTGTAAGGCTTGTTTTAGAATGTCTATAGAATCATCGTAACGCTTTAAAAGATAATAGCAATTTCCTATGTAATAGTATACTTCAACTAATCTTTTTTCGTTGTGAATGAGTTTCTTAGCTGCCTGTAAATTTTTTAATGAAGTAGAATAATCTTGCTTTAAAAAATACCCAATACCAATATCAATATAATAATAGCTTGTATTAAATGAATCTTCTTCTTTTAAAGCTATTTGAAGTCCTTTGTTACTATAGACTAAGGCAGAATCGGGTTGATTTAGCTTTAAAAAACTCCCACCAACTCCTAAGTATAATTTTCTTTCAGGATGAATTGTATTGGCTTTTTTATAATCGGCTAAAGCTTCTTCAAAACGACCTGCTTTTCATTTCATTTTCCCTAAATTACGAGTTGACGTAGCTAATAATCCGGGATTGTTTAATTGTTCTGCTATAGCGTCAGCTGCTAAGAAATATTCAGTAGCTTCTTTGTCGTTTCCTCTTTCTTCAGAAATAACACCAAGCAACGTAAGTGTTTGAAATTCTTGCCCTAAAAAACGGGAATCTTTTTGAAAATAGGTAAGACATAATTTTGCGTATCGTATGGAAGCGTCATCATCACCTTTTATTTTTGTGTTTAACGCAGCATACATGTATGCATATTGTACAGCAGTTTCATTATTTGCTTCTTTAGCGCGTTGCAAAAATGCTCTTGTATATATGATGGCATTATCAATGTTTTTATTTCGATTTGCTCTGCTTAGACGGCTTAATTCGCCAATAGTTTTTTGTTGAAGACTATCAGGAATTTCAAAATAATCGTCTTGCGCATGTATTACGTTAAGTATGATAAATAGAAAATAAAAGCAAGAGCATATTTTTTTCATGAAAGTATATTCTGTTAAAATGGTATCTGCACTGAAGAGAAAAAAACACTAAAAATACTTTAGGAAAAACTTAAGAAGCTTTATTTTTCCTTTATATGGAGCATATCTTACGGGAACATCTAACCACGTTTTTTTATTGGTAATTGATTTTTTGTGCGAGAAGGTATCAAAACTTCCTTTCCCATGATATGCGCCCATTCCGCTATGACCAACACCACCAAAAGGCATTCTGTGGTTTACAAAATGGGTTACGGTATCATTGATAGCACCACCGCCAAATGAATAGCGTTCTATCATGCGTTTTGCAAATTTTTTATCACTCGAAAATACATACAAAGCCAATGGTTTTTCATAATGGGAAATGATTGTATCGATATCTTCCAACTCAGCATAGACTTGAATCGGTAGAATTGGACCAAAAATTTCATCAAGCATAACCTCACTATTCAAGGCAGGTTCATCCAAAAGCGTAGGAGCAATGTACAACTCGTTTTTATTGGCAACGCCGCCATATAGTACTTTTTGATCTTCCAGCATATTCGCTAAACGTTGAAAATTCTTTTCATTGATAATACGTGGGTAATCTGGAGAAGCTTGCGGATCTGTTCCATAAGCAGCTTCAATTTCAGCAATGAGTACTTTTATAAAGTCAAATTTGGCTTGCGCCTGTACAATCAAATAATCTGGCGCAATACAGGTTTGTCCCGCATTCAAAAATTTTCCCCAAACAATACGCTTAGCGGTCAATTTAAAATCGGAATGAATATCAATAATACATGGATTTTTACCACCGAGTTCCAAAGTAACAGGCGTTAAATGTGGAGCAGCTGCTTTAGCTATGATTTTTCCAACATTAACACTTCCTGTAAAGAAAATATAGTCCCAACGCTGTGCTAAGAGCTCTTGTGAGACAGGAACACCACCTTGAACCACTTTTACATGATTTTCATCAAAAACAGCCGAGATGATTTCCTCTACAATTTGAGAAGTATTTGGTGTTAATTCCGAAGGTTTTAAAACAACCGTATTTCCTGCAGCTACAGCTCCAATTAAAGGCGCTAAAGCCAGTTGATACGGATAGTTCCAAGGCGCAATAATCAAAGTAGTTCCGTAGGGTTCAGAGTGAACGCGATCTTTGGAAGGGAAATTTAATAAAGCTGGCCAAACATGTTTTGGTTTTGCCCAAGATTTCAGTTTTTTTATCGTTAATTTCAACTCTGAAATTACAATACCAGTCTCCGAAATTACAGATTCAAACTTAGGCTTCTTAAAATCAGCATATAAAGCATCACAAATATCATTTTCACGTTTTATGATTTCTTTTGACAGCTTTTTTAAGACCTTTTTTCGATACGTAATATCTTGTGTTTGTCTAGTTTTAAAAAAGTTTTTTTGCGCTAGCACAATTTCGTGACAGTTGTATTCCATAAGCTTTTGTAATCGATATTGCTAAATTATCAAAAAAATAATTTTTGCGAATTCTAGACTTTTTTAGTTTAAAATTAAGGTGTTTTTGGATTGTTTTTTAATTTCTTCAGTGTTCAGTAGCATCTTTCTAAACTTCCCTTGGATGTACATTTCAGCTTGATCGTCATAATGCTCGCTGAAAGGATTTCCAGATTGTCCTGTTGGTAAAATACTCATGCTATTTTCTATGTCAGAAAAATCAATCACACGTCGTGTAGAAGGACCAAAATACACTTCATAGGTTCCTGCTTCGTTGTAGTTAAAACCTAGGTTATTTATAACTTCTTGCGTTCCAGCAATTTCATACGGACCAACATTAAACCAAGAACGAAGCATTTCAACTTTTCCTATCGGATGCGGATGTTCAACAGTATGTACTTTATTCCATGTCCAAGTGTTAATGTCACTTCCAAACTGCGTTTCTAAATGTGCGACGGCTTCATTGAATGATTTTACTAAGATGTCTTTTCGAGTTTCTTTTGCAGTCGTGGATACATCGTCATACCATATAGATTCTTTGAACAATAATGATGACGTAAAACGTTTTGCAAGATGTGTTTTAATCAACATTTCAAAACTTTCTTTAGCAAGTTCGTCTGAAAATGTATTTTTTAAATAGTGATAAATGAATCGATGATACATTGTAGGAGCAATATCTGTTAATTGATTATCTCCATTCCAATTTTTGAGTACGTTTATCACTTCTTCCTCTTTTGAAGAAAAATCAGCATTTGCTATAACATTCAGGACTTCTTGAATGGTCTCTGCATGAACTTTTGACGTAACATCAAGCGTCATTTGCAATACATCTTCTTTCGTCCATTTGTTATTGGCTTCAATTAGTTCAACAATACGCTTTCCTCTATTTTCAGGTAAATAATACCCTGGATATAAACTTCCGCTGATACTATCAGGCTGATTATTGGCTGAATATACATAATTCCATGGCGGATTGGTAGCGCTAGGATTTTCGGAAGCATCCATAAAACGAACAGGTTCATCATTGCCAGAAGTTCCATCCAAAATCAGTTTAGAGTTTACATGTGCAGGACGTTCAGTCAATTGTCCCACAGCATACCAACCAATATTATCTTGTGCGTCACCATACATTAAATTTAATCCTGGTGCATGAATTTTAGGCAAAGCTTGTTCAAATTCTTTTTGATTTTGTGCATGCGACATCGTATAGCAAGCATCTAATAATTGATTTGGCCGTTGTATATACATCCAAGACATGGCAACAGATTTTTCAAAGTCAATTTCATCGGCAATTCCATTTAATATTGGTCCGTGTTTTGTGCGTTTTACTGTAACAGTCACATCGTCGGCATCTTTTACTTTGATAGTTTTCGTAGTTTCTCCTAAGATTGCGTTTTCATCTTCCCAATAAAAATCAATATCATCATTTTCAAACATGGTCATTCCATACGCTATTTTTCGATTGTGACCTAGTAATGGAAATGCAACTCCAGCCAAATGATATCCATACATTTCATAAGTTGGTGTATGTACATGAGCTTCATACCAAACTGAAGGTTGTGCAAATCCAATATGTGGATCATTGGCAAAAAGTACTTTTCCTGAAGCCGTTTTTTGTGGCGCTATTACCCAACTATTACTACCGATAAACTGCGGAATTGGTAATGGTTTTAATGCTTTATCAACGGCAGCAATCATGGTGTTTTTAACTTTTGCAGTGTCTTTTGCAGGATAATTCTGTATGAGTGTTGTGTTTGGATCTATATGTAAACCTAAATCTGTAAGATAGTCATTACCCAATTTTTGTTGGATACTCGTTAACAACGGATCAGTTTTGTGTGCCATGGCAAAACTAAATGCCATATAACCAAAGATGTTGTACATATCTTTAATGACGAATTTAGTTTTGTCGATTCCTGTTAAGTAAAATTCAATTGGAGTAGCGCCTTGTTCTACAAACTGATTGATTCCGTCAATATAGGCTTGTGCTAAAATGTAGCTTTTAGAGTTTTTATCTAAATTTTTAACTGTTGCTTCTGAAGCTTCATCAATTCCGGTTGCGGCAAAAAAACGATCGGTGTCAACTGTAGCATCTCCAAACACTTCTGATAATCTTGAAGGTGCAATTCTTCGCATCAATTCCATTTGCCATAAACGATCTTGTGCATGCACAAAACCTAAAGCAGTAAAGGCATCTACTTCATTTTGAGCATAAATATGAGGAATTCCATAGTCATCATAATGAACAGTAACTTCTTCTTGAATATTCTCAATATCAAAACTTCCGTCATAAGTTGGAAGTAAGGTTCTGTAGAAAATGTATCCAGCAATGAGAATAACTAGTAATACAATTCCAAGGATTTTAGCAGCTTTTTTCACAAGTTGGTGTTTTGTTTAAAACTACAAAAAAATTGTTTAGAGTAAAACTTTTATTCTTCGATTGACATTTTATACGTTATCAATGGTGTAGTGATACATCAAAATATATTTTGGGTTCACATCTGTTCAAAGAGTATTATTTATTACAAGATAAATTATTAGCTAAAAATCATTATTATTTTACACTGTTCGTTCTATTAATCAAGGTATCTTCTTTATAATTGAAAATACGTTCTCTTTAAACTACTTCATGTTTCCGTTAGTTTTGATTCACTATTAATCTTTGATTATTCAATCATTAAAAAAATCAAAATCGTTTGTAACTGAACAAAAATTATATGTACAATTTTGAAGAACTATTTTTAATGGAAATATCATTTATGAGTGGTAGTATTTAAATGCATTTGAATTAGAAAGTTTAAAAAATACCTCGTACATATTTCAGTGCGAGGTTTCGTTTTTTTTAAAACTAGTAGAGTAGCGAACAATTCAAAATTGTTCTAAATGAAGTTGCAGGAATTCTTTTAGGGTATTTATCTTACTCTTCTTTACATACTAATTAATTGGCGATGTATATGTAGTTCCTTCTTGACAAGGACCTTCACAGGTTTGTCCATGATATCAGCCATAAAAGCGTCTTGTAAATTTGAAATAGATTTTTTATTGAGTTTTATTGATTATAGATGTTTCCTTTTCGTGATATATATGTTTATGATTCATATATGAGTGCAAAAGAAAAAATCATTACCCATGTTTTTTTAGAAAGGCTTTTCTAAGCGTTCTCTACAGCAATCATTGAAATCTCCACATTGACATATTTTGGTAAATTTCCAACTTCCACGGTTTCTCTGGCTGGCGCGGTTTCTTCGTTAAAGTATGTTCCATATACACCGTTGATTTTGGAAAAATCATTCATGTTTTTTACAAAAATAGACGTCTTTACCACATTGTCAAACGTCATCTGCGCTGCTTCTAATACCGAAGATAAATTTTTCATTACGAGTTCCGTTTCTTCTTGAATGGTTCCTTGAAGTAATGTTCCATTTTTTGGATCAATAGCGATTTGTCCAGAAGTATATAAAGTTCCGTTAATTAAAACTGCTTGGTTGTATGGTCCAATAGGAGCAGGAGCGTTTGGTGTTTTTATGATTTGTTTTGCCATGGTTTTTTTGGTTTTGGTTTTGGATCTTGGGTTTTGGTCAGCGTTACGATTTAACACCCAACACCTAATATTACAATCTTCTATCTGGTTCGCTTCGTTGTTCCCATTTCACATCACGTAAAATAGAGGCTTTGATTCCTATGAAGAAATACCAAGAAGCACGTGAACTAAACGGAACCCAGTTAAAGTTGATTCGCCAACTCTTTAAGTCACGTTCAAAACGCATTTGTGTAAAAGTGAACCCTTTGTTTTTAAAATCGTAACCAGAAGAAACTCCGACTTTCCATTGTGGCGTAAGTTCTACGTTTCCAGAGAACATCAATGAGTTATTGGAAATTTCATTCTGTCGATTACTGTTGAGATAGGTGACCGTGTAGGCGAGACGTAAATCCCACGGAATCTTGGCTCGGTAGGCTTCTACATCTTCTTTTTCTTCGTCATCATCGTCATCGTCATTAAAAGTTTGTCGATCACTAAAGTCTTGTGCCCTACCAAATAAATCGTCGTCTCGTCCACCGCTTCGAGTATTGTCAACACTACTATCACTTTTACCTTCCAAGCTTTTACTAGAAAAGGAATAATTAAAGTTTAAATTAGCACTAGTTAAACGGAATAAACTTCCTCCATTGTCAATATTGAATTTGTTAATACGAATCCCTTGATTATCTATAGCGTACGGATCTAAATTTGCACCAAAATTGACATTCAATTTATTGTTGAATAATTGCGTACTACCTGAAACTCTCACTGGTGACCAAGCCAAAGAATCTGCTGCGATATTATAACTTGTAGAAAAATTTAAACTATTCAAAAGCATTACCTTTTTGGATTCTGTTTGCGTAGAATCTTTCGGTCTTACTTTGGCTTCTACAGTATTGGCAAGATTGATTCCTATGGAACTTGCAAAATTTCTGCTCGGCGTTCCAAAAAGCCCATCCTCAAAACGTGTATATTCTTGTACTGTGTTATTATCAGCATCAATAATATATTCGTCATAATATTGATTGAACGCTGGGTTGTAACTATAACTTATGGAAGGTCGTAAGGTATGACGTATGGCTTGAATTTTTCGGTCTTTTCCACGATCAAAAGTTCCGTATAGTGTAGTACCAACACTCGCACTAAAGTTATACGTTCTAAACGAATCAAATCCGCTAATGGTATCTTTCACAGAAGCAATTTGTTCACCTGTAGCTTGATCTATGGTTGCGTCTGAACGTCTGGAGGTTTGTAAGGTCCAAACTTCATCGTAATTTCCTCCCAAACTCACACTAATATAGTTGAATACCTTAAAGTTTGTATTTACAGGAATACTGTGTCGTACACCAACTTTTGCATCATCAAACATTTCTTTGGTAAAAAATACAGAATCTGTAGTATTGATTCTGTTCTCTCCACGCAAGTTGTATTGGAAGTTGACATTTTTTAGAATTCCCTTTTTAATACCATCTTTAGGAGCAAACGGATAAATACGTTCTACACTTGCTTGCAAAGTAGGTAAAGTAAGATTGATACTTTCTGTTTGCGTATTTTGAGTGTGTGTCGCTGTTAAAGAAACATTTACCGATGGATACGATGGAAATGTCTTGGAATACGAAACTGATGAGTTCAGTGTGTTATTCAAGAAATTTGGAGTATTCAGTTGATTTATAGAAGCTTGATAGAACGAACTACTACCTAAGTTTACCGAAGCAGAAAATCGTGAATTCGGATTGGCTTTTGCATCTTGATTGTGTGACCAGCGAATATTGTAAATGTTTGACTTGCTGTAATCTGGAAAACCACGTTGACTATTAATCACGGCTTCAAATCGCATACTTAAATTCCCGCGGAAGCGATAACGTAAGGCATAATTGGATTCAATCCGGAAGGCATAACTTCCATTCGTATAATAATCACCCAAAAGTGCCAGATCAAAATAGTCACTGACGGCAAAATAATATCCACCATTTTGGAAGAAATATCCACGACTGCTATTTTCTCCAAAAGTTGGAAAAATAAACCCAGAAGCTCTATCGTCTGTTAATGGGAAATAGGCAAACGGAAATCCAATTGGCGTTGGTACGTCTGCGATATACATATTAGTGACACCAGAAACAATCTTTTTGTTTGGAACTAATTTAATTTTTCGCGCTAAGAAATAATATTCAGGATTATCAATGTCTTTTGAAGTTGTAAACTTAGCATTTTTGATAAAAATAACGGAATCGTTTTCCTTTTTTGTGAGTTCTCCAAAAATTTGAGTGCTATTTTGTTCGGTTCTAGAATTCCAAATCAAAGCTTTTTCCGTGTCAAAATTGAAACGAATAGAATCGGGTTCTACGATATTGTCAGCTTGTTTAAAATATGGAGCTTGCGAATATACACCAGCTGTATCTTTCAAACGACCTGCGTATACTTCATTCTTCTCATAATTTAAAATGATAATTCCAGACTTTAGTTCTGTATCTTGATAGTAAATTTCAGCTTCATCATACAAAAGAATTTCTTTTTTACGTTGGCTAATTTTTACATAATCTTTCGCCTTATACTTTACCTGATCGAGTAGAATAGGTTGTTTTGCAGGAACGGAATCGTTTTTAATAGAATCGTTCTTAACAGAATCTCTTACTTTACGAGTTCCTATCTTAAGAGCATCATTCACATTAACCTTTACCGTATCGGTTTTCTTTTCCTTTTCAGGCTCAAAAGGAAGTTTGTTCCTCTCAGGAAGTTCTTGTGAAAAAGCAAAGAAACTCATGAATAAAAATATGAGCTGTATACCTATATAAAATCTCTTTGTCTGCAATGGTCTAATCCAATATTCTTTATAATACACAAAAGAAAGCTTTCTTTTATGAATAATCAACTAACTTTTATATTTTCGTTTATCATACGAAAGCCGTAAAAGTATGGCTCAATATTTGAAGTGCCAAACCTAGTAGTGTATTTTTATCATACATTTATGATATTTTAATTATAATTAACACAATAAGTAAAGCACTAAACGCATTATTATCATAGCAAACGAATAGAAATCAATTTTATGTATAAATATTTTTTAATAATCATTCTTATTTTTTCATCAACATATGGTATTGTAGCAAATGCAATGATAGAAAAGGAGCCAACGAAGAAACGAAAAGACTTTGTAGTAATGATTGATCCAGGACATGGCGGACACGATACAGGAACGCAAGGAACAAAACGTTACAAAACTACAGAAAAGGATATCGCTTTGGATGTATCACTTGCTTTGGGGAAAAAATTAGCACAACTTCCAAATGTAAAAGTTATTTACACACGTACTAAAGATACGTATCCTACATTAAGTGAGCGTGCAGTGATGACCAATAAGGAAAAAGCAGATTTATTTATTTCGATACATTGTAACGCACAGCCAGGGAAAAAAGGTAAAAAATTTGGTTCTACAGCGTATGGTGCCGAAACCTTTGTGTTGGGTTTGAGTAAAAACAAAACAAATTTGGAAGTTGCCAAGCGTGAAAACTCCGTAATCTTTTTGGAAGATAATTATGAAGAAGTGTATGAAGGTTTTAATCCCAACTCGCCAGAATCATTGATTAGTTTAATTATTTTACAAGAAGAGTATTTAGATCAAAGCATAGAAATTGCTTCATATATTCAAAAAGAGTTCAAAGTTACTGCAAAACGTAAAGACAGAGGTGTAAGACAAGCCGGTTTTTGGGTATTGTCAAAAACATATATGCCAAGTGTTTTGGTAGAATTAGGTTTCTTAACACACAAAAAAGAAGAAGATTTCTTAAACTCTAAGAAGGGAAAAAAAATCATGACACAATCTTTGTATAACGCAGTTAAAAAATACATAGAACTGCATTCTAAAACTACATTCACAGATGATCCTATTGTTGTTGATGATGATCCAGTAGTTGCAGAAGAAGAAACTTCTTCAAGGGTAATTAAAGGCGTAACTTTTAAAGTTCAATTATCGGCAAGCTCAAAAAAAATCACCACAAAACCATATAATTTTAAAGGACTTAAAGAAATTTCTAGAGAAAAATCAGGTGGAATTTATCGTTATTTTTACGGAAAAACATCTGATTATGAGGAAATAAAGCGCATGAAGGCATTTGCAAAAAAGAAAGGATACAAAGACTGTTATGTAGTAGCTTTCAAAAAAGGAAAAAAAGTACCTTTGCGTGAAGTATTGAACAAATACTAAATTAGAAGTATTCTTAGCAAAAAAATAGCTAATTTTGTGAAGTTCACAAATTCCCAAAAATTGAAGATATCTAGAGAAATTAAAACAGCCCTACTAGCAATTACCGCGCTGGTACTATTATACTTTGGAATTAGTTACTTAATGTCAAGATCTGTATTTTCTGGTGACAGAGTGTTTTATGCAGAGTATAACGATGTTGGTGGTTTGTTACCAGCAACCAAAGTAATGATTAACGGATTTCAAGTCGGTAAAGTACAAGACATTCAATTACAACCTTCAGGAAAATCAGTTGTTACCTTAGCATTAGACAACGATTTCAAGTTCTCAAAAAACAGCACATTGCAATTGCAAGAAAATGGTTTTATAGGAGGGAAAACCTTAGCCATTATGCTAAAGCAAGATGGTTCGTCAATAGCAGTTTCAGGTGATACGCTCAAAACAGAAGTACGTTTGGGAATGATTGATTCTTTCAAAAATCAACTTACTCCATTACAAGCAAAAATGGAAAATATGATGTTGAACGCTGATTCTTTACTAACAGCAGTCAACGAAATTTTGGATGCCGAATCAAGAAACAATATCAAAAATACCATCAAAGAATTGAATGCTACTGCTGCCAACTTCAAAAAGGCATCAGGGACATTCAATAGTATTCTAGAAAATAACAAACAAAAGTTAGACAGTGCATTAACCAATGTAAATACCATTACAAGTAACTTCTCTAAAATATCAGATTCTTTAGCAAAAATTAAATTCAACAAAACAGTAAAACAATTAGAATCTACTGTTCAAGGATTTAACAGAATTGTAGCTGGTATAGAAAAAGGAGAAGGTTCTGTTGGAAAACTTTTAAAAGACGAAGAATTATACAATAACCTTACTGGTATGTCTTTACAAATGGAGCAATTGCTTGAAGACATGAAGTTGAATCCGAAACGATACGTACATTTCTCATTGTTTGGAAAACGTCCAAAACAATATACGAAACCGAAAGAAGAAGATAAAGAAGAAAAGAAAAACTAAGCATAACCACTAAAAGATTTACTACCCATGCAGTACATTCCTAATATTCTATTTGCCATACTCTTAATAGTTGGCGTAGGCTATTTTGTTCAAAATGTTAGAAAACTTACTAGAAACATAAAGCTAGGAAAAGATGTTGATCGAACCGATAATAAATCGGAGCGTTGGAAAAATATGGCGATGATTGCTCTTGGGCAATCTAAAATGGTGCGTCGTCCAATCGCAGGTTTCTTACACATTATAGTCTACCTCGGATTTGTTATTATAAATATAGAAGTTCTCGAAATCGTTATCGATGGACTTACAGGACAACACCGAATATTCACCAAAGTATTACCAGACAGTGTGTATGGTTTCCTAATTGGAAGCTTTGAAGTGCTGGCAGTATTAGTATTAGTGGCTGTAATCGTATTTTGGATTCGTAGAAACATCGTAAAATTAAAACGTTTCTTAAGCGCCGAAATGAAAGGTTGGCCAAAAAGTGATGGAAATATCATTTTATATTTTGAAGTAGTATTAATGACCTTATTCATAGTAATGAATGCTTCAGACCTTCACTTTCAACATGCAGGTCATGGAAATGTCATCAGTCAATACATAGCACCTTTGTTTGAAGGAAATGCTGATATGGCGCATATTGTAGAAAGAACAACATGGTGGATTCACATTGCAGGGATTTTAGTATTCTTAAACTACTTATATTACTCAAAGCATTTGCACATCTTATTAGCGTTCCCAAATACTTGGTATGCGAATTTAAAACCTAAAGGACAATTTACAAATGATTCTAATGTAACTAAAGAAGTTAAGTTGATGATGGATCCAAATGCTGATCCGTTTGCCGCTCCTGCGGAAGGAGAAGATGAAGGCGAACCAGAAAAATTTGGTGCTTCGGATGTTATGGATTTAAACTGGGTTCAATTAATGAACTCGTACACATGTACTGAATGTGGACGTTGTACTAGTGAATGTCCTGCAAACCTGACAGGAAAAAAACTTTCTCCTCGTAAAATTATGATGGATACCAGAGATCGTTTAGAAGAAGTTGGGAAAAACATCGATGCTAACAAAGGGAAGTTTGTCGATGATGGAAAAAGCTTATTAAATGACTATATCACTACAGAAGAATTATGGGCATGTACTTCTTGTAATGCTTGTGTAGAAGCCTGTCCTGTAAATATTGATCCGTTATCTATCATTATAGAAATGCGTCGTTATTTAGTAATGGAACAAAGCGCGGCGCCAATGGAACTCAACAATATGATGAGTAATATTGAAAACAATGGAGCGCCTTGGCCTTACAATCAAATGGATCGTTTAAACTGGGCAAACGAAGACTAAAACAACACAAAACCTATAAAAATAAAGACATGAATGTACCAACAATGGAACAACTTATGGCAGAAGGTAAACAACCAGAAATATTATTTTGGGTAGGTTCTGCTGGAAGTTATGATGATAGAGCAAAAAAGATAACCAAAGCTTTTGTAAAGATTTTAAACAAAGCAAATGTTGACTTTGCCGTTTTAGGACCAGAAGAAAGTTGTACTGGAGACGTAGCGAAGCGTGCAGGAAATGAATTCTTGTTTCAAATGCAGGCAATGATGAATATTGAAGTATTGAATGCGTATGAAGTAAAACGAATTGTAACCTGTGATCCGCATTCCTTCAATTGTTTAAAAAATGAATACCCATCGTTAGGAGGAAACTATGAAGTCATTCACCATACACAATTCATAAAAGAATTAATGGATAGTGGGCGTTTGCAATCAGTAGGTAATACCTATAAAGGAAAACGTATTACATTCCATGATCCTTGTTACTTAGGAAGAGCTAATGAAGTATATGATGCACCACGTGATGTATTAGGTTTGTTAAATGCAAACTTAGTAGAAATGAAGCGTCACAAAGCAACAGCGCTTTGTTGTGGAGCTGGTGGAGCACAAATGTTTAAAGAACCTGAAAAAGGGGATAAAGACATCAATGTGCTACGTACAGAAGATGCTTTAAAAACAAATCCTGAAATTATTGCTACGGGTTGCCCATACTGCAATACGATGATGACGGATGGAATTAAAGCAAAAGAAAAAGAAGACAGCATCATTGTTCAAGATATAGCTGAATTAATTGCCACTGCGCAAGATTCATAGAACATGAAAAAAATTATCACAGTATTTGTTGCATGTATGACAATGTTTGCGGTACATGCACAAGAAGAAAAGAAGGATTCTAAACAAGCAGTATTAAACGATATTACAAAAGATGCTTGTGAATGTATCTCTGCAAAATCAGGAGAAAATATTTCGCAAAAAGACCTAGAAGTGCAATTAGGGCTTTGCATGATCAATTCGTATGGAAAATACAAAAGTCGTATTGACAAATACATGAATGTTTCTTTAGATGATCCAGATACGCTAGAGCTTTTAGGACAAGAAATCGGTCTAAATATGTTAACGATCTGCCCAGATACATTTATGTCTTTTGCAAAAGAATTTATAGAAGAAGACGATAACTACAATGAAATTAAAGGAGAATCGACAAACGTATCTAGTGTTAAAGGGAAAGCTGTGAAGTTGACAAAAGATCAATTCAATATCTTAAACTTTAAAGGAGAAAACAAAAGAGTATATAAGCTTCTTTGGATGGAATACTTTGAGGGACAGGAATTGTTAGAAGATTTTAAAAAGTTGAAAAGCAAAGAGATTAGAGTATCTTTTGAAAGCAAAGAAATGTTCGATCCAGCATTAAAAGATTATCGTACTTATAAAGTATTGCGTAAAATAGAAGTAGTTAGAAACTAAAAAAATATGTTAGTAGAATTTGATAAAATTTCAGATGCGGCCAGAGTTTGGATTTACCAAGCCAATCGATCGTTTAGTGAAGTAGAACTGGAGGAAATCAAAGCAAAGTTGTCAAACTTTATTACACAATGGACAGCACATGGAAGCGATTTAGAAGCTTCTTTTGAAATCAAATACAAACGTTTCATTATCATTGCTGTCGATCAAGAAAAACAAACAGCTACAGGTTGTTCCATCGATGCTTCAGTACATTTTATTCAACAATTGGAAAAAGAATACAATGTTGATTTGATGGACAAAATGAACGTATCGTACAAACAAGGACAATACGTAGCATACAAAGACTTAAAAGCGTTTCGTAAAATGGCAAAAGACAAAGCCGTTACAGGAAACACAATTGTATTTAATAATCTAGTAGCTACGAAAGCCGAATTTTTAGAAAATTGGGAAGTGCCTGCTCGTGAAAGTTGGCATGGACGTTTTCTAAACTAAAGAAATACATAAAATCATAACAGAGTGAAGACACGTTTTTTTAAAGTGTCTTTTTTTGTTTGCAATAAAAAGAATATCAAATATTTAGGGAAAAATTTCAAACATAAAACATTGCTTATATTTTTATGTTAATCCTAGTGAATTCTCATAGGCTTCCTGCTGGTAAAACCGTAAAGTATTGATTATTAATTGGTTTGTGTTATAGCAAACTTTAAATTAATAATTATAAAAAAAAGAAATTTAAACGGGAAGTTAACTTTAGGGAAGAGTGTAGTTTCTAGTTTTAACGTGGAAAATGTAAAAGGAGGAGGAAGAACTGACATTTGTTCAGGAACACAAAATACCTGTGCTAATTGCCAAGGTCCAACAAGAGAATGGTAATGCCCAAGGCCAACAAGAGGTGATTGGACATATGGTTGCCCAAATCAAAAATATGTACATATTATTTTATCTTACTTCAATATGTTTATAAGGGAGAAATTCCGAAAAGTGTTTATTCATTAGTTGGATAAAAGTTGAAAGCCTTGTGTGTAAAAGAACAAGGTTTTTTTATGACTCTTTCGTAATTATCAAGCTTTTGAGTAACAGGTAATAGATGCAAAATTAAACAAAGTATATATAAAGATGGTATTACCAATGCAAAAGCAGGAATAGAAGTGTATGCTTCCTTAATTTTTTAATTTTGAATCAATTCATAAAAAAAATCACTTAATGATGATCTTCAAGAAGTCAATACGATAGTTGTTTCCAAAAACACAGAACTACAGCGTAACTTAGCTAGCATTCAAAAATTGATCAAGGGAATACCTCATAAAGTTAAGAACAATATGCAAATGATTTCGGGGATTCTTACACCATAAGAAGATGAATATGAGGATGAAAATATTGAAAACGCTCCTCGCGATAGTCAAAACAGAATCAAATCGATGTCTTTAGTGCATCAAAAACTATATGGAACACATACGCTTATAGATGTTCCAACGAAAGAATATGTAACGCAATTGATTTACTTGATCGAAGATACAGTAAGTCAACAATACATGGAGTTTTCCAAAGAAACACACACAATTGTTTGCTTTATTGGTTTTACAGTGAAAAGTTTACGTGTTTAGATTAAAACAATGAGTTTCTTATGATAAAAAGAGCAAAAGGAAAGTAACTTATAAAAATTATTTCAAAAAGTCTTGTTAAATTTTAACAAGACTTTTTTGTGTGCAATAAAGTCTGTACATTTAATCTATAATGTGAAAGAAGTACAAAAATGACATCTTTTTTGTCTTAGTTGTACTGTCAATGTTAGTGAATATACCCTATGAATAAATACAGCACGATACTCATCATTATAGTATCTATCTTTATAATCGGCGCGCAAAAATCGCCTCTCATCCCAACGAAAGAATTTAAAGCTCAAGAAAAATGGGTAGACAGTGTATATACCAATATGACGCAAAAAGAACGTTTTGCACAATTGTTAACCATTCCTGTCTATTCTAACAAAGGCTTGGCAGATGACAATAGAGTCAAACTGCAAATCATGAAACAAAAGGTTGGTGCTGTGTTATTCATGGGCGGTAATCCAACGCATCAAGTGGAATTAACGAATCAATTTCAAAAAATCTCCAAAGTACCATTACTTGTTGCTATGGATGCTGAAAGAGACTTTGGAAAACTACTCGATTCTGCACATACAAATCCATATAACTTATTATTAGGTGCTGTTGAAGACGATAAACTCATAGAACAAATGGGTAAACGCATTGGAGCACATAGCAAGCGTTTGGGTGTGCATGTAGTTTTTGCATCTGTACCAGTAGTACAAACAGAAAATAATCTTGCTACTATTGGAAATCGTTCGTATGGAGAAGACATAGCACAAGTTGCAAAAAAAATCACCGCTTTTACGAGAGGAATTCAAAGCACAGGAACCATTGCAGGAGTTAAATACTTTCCGAGTGTTTCAAACAGCACACTAACTATAGAAGGTGAATTGCCAGAGCTAACGCTATCAGTGGAGCAATTAGACAGTATTCAATTTGTACCCTACAAAGCACTTATCAAAAATAAGCTTGGTGCTGTACAAACTGCACATATTCAAGTGCCAAACTTAACCTCTGTTACTGGTTTGTCAGCTTCCTTATCGCATAATATAGTTACCAAAAAACTCAAAAACGAATTAGGCTTTAAAGGATTAACTTTCTCAGCACCTTTAAACGACCCGCTTTTGCGAGAAGGAAAAGAAATTGGTGAAGTAGAATTGGCTGCTTTTGTTGCTGGAAATGATCTATTACTGTTGCCAGAAGATGTGCCTGCTGTCATAGCAAAATTTGAAGAAGCATTGCAACTCGGCATTATTAAAGAAACGCGTGTTGCTCGTGCAGTAAAAAATATACTACGTACCAAATACAAGCTTGGTTTAGCTACGATTGAACCTTTATCGGAAATGGCTGTTGTAGATGCGGTTGACAATATTAAGGACGATCTTTTGTATCATGAAGCAGTAAAACAAGCTATCACAGCGGTAAAAGTGGACAAAAGCATCATTCCGATACGAGATTTGGTACAACAAAAAATTGCATACATCAAAATGGGCGATGCAGACGAAAGTGTATATGTAAATACACTCCGTAAATATGCTGCAGTTGACGTGATCAAAGAAGAAAACCTAGCAAGCTTAATTGAAAAACTTTTAGGCTATTCTACAGTAATCATAGGATTGCACAAATCTGACGCAAGTCCTACAGGTGATTTTAATTTTACCCGTAAAGAAATAGATTGGTTACAGCAATTGGCACGTACCAACAAAATAATCCTAAATGTATTTGCGAGTCCACACAGTTTAAAAAAGATTAAGAGCTTTACCAATATTGAAAATATAATCGTTTCTTATGATAACAGTCCACTTTCTCAGGAAGTTTCGGCACAAATCATCTTTGGAGCACAAAAAGCACAAGGGAAATTGCCAGTCGCCATCGGAGAGGAATTTCCATTAGGAACAGGTTTCGAAACCAGTACATTAGGACGTTTAGGCTACGATCTGCCAGAAACGGTTGGTGTCAATTCCAAAAAATTAAAACGCATTGATTCGCTGGCAGAATTGGTAGTTTCTGAAAAAATGGCACCAGGTGTGCAATTGCTAATCGCTCGTAAAGGGAAAATCATTTACAATAAAAACTTTGGGTATCACACTTATCAAAAAAAGAAGAAAGTAACTGATCATGATATGTACGATGTAGCCTCCATGACCAAAATTTTAGCAACATTGCCACTAATCATGCAATTGGAAGAAAACAAGCAACTTTCGTTAAGTTCTCAACTAGGAAGCTTACTTCCAAAATTCAAAGGAACGAACAAAGAAAAACTGAAAATTGTTGAAATACTCTCGCATTATGCACGTTTAAAACCGTGGATACCATTTTATGTAAATACTTTAGACACTTTGACTAAAAAGCCAAACAAAAAGTGGTATAGCGATAAAAAAACGAAGCAATTCAATGTAAAAGTTGCCAACAAGCTATACATGAATGCGGAATACAAAGATTCTATCATGCAGCGCATCATGGATAGTGACCTGTTAAAAAGAAAACGCTACCGCTATAGCGACTTGCCTTTTTACATCCTAAAAGACTATGTAGAAGCCACATACGAAGCAAACTTAAATACATTAACGCAACAGTACTTCTATAAATCATTAGGTGCACACAGAACGACTTACAATCCTTTAGAAAAATTTTCAAAAAAAATGATAGTTCCTTCTGAAAAAGACGACTATTACCGAAACCAAGTATTGCAAGGATATGTGCATGATATGGGCGCGGCAATGCAAGGCGGAATTGGAGGACATGCTGGCTTGTTTAGTACGGCAACCGATGTAGCCAAAATGATGCAAATGTATATGCAAGGAGGAAGCTATGGAGGCGTACAATATTTGGAGTCAGCAACCATTGACAAATTCAACAACTGTTATTATTGCCACAAAGACAATAGGCGTGGTGTAGGATTTGACAAACCACAACTAGGTGATGTAGGACCAACTTGTGGTTGTGTTTCCATGAAAAGTTTTGGACATTCTGGATTCACAGGAACCTACACTTGGGCAGATCCGGATGAAGAAATAGTATACGTATTTCTATCCAACAGAACTTATCCGACAATGACCAATAAAAAATTAATAAAAACTGATATAAGAACTAAAATTCAAAAGCTAATTTACGAAGCAATTGAAGAATAACCCCGACTAGATTTGAAAATAGCAATAGTATGTTATCCAACATTTGGAGGTAGTGGCGTAGTAGCTACAGAGCTAGGTATTGCCTTAGCCAATAGAGGACACGAAATACATTTTATTACCTATAAACAGCCGGTTCGTTTGGCTTTATTAAGCGAAAATATTCACTTTCACGAAGTAAATGTACCAGAATATCCATTATTCCATTACCAACCGTATGAATTGGCGTTGTCGAGTAAATTGGTAGACATGGTAAAACTACATCATATTGATTTATTGCACGTACATTATGCAATTCCGCATGCGTATGCAGGTTATATGGCAAAAAAAATGTTGGCAGAGGAAGGCATTACCATTCCGATGGTAACCACCTTGCACGGAACGGATATTACCTTAGTGGGAAGTCATCCATTTTACAAACCAGCAGTAACTTTTAGTATCAACAAATCGAATGTTGTGACTTCAGTTTCAGAAAGTTTAAAACAAGATACGTTACGTTTATTTGATATCAAAGGTGAAATTGATGTCATTCCTAACTTTATTGATGCTGCAAAGCATGCACAAGATCCTGATTTCTCGGATTGTCAACGTAGTGTGATGGCAACTGAAGAAGAACGAATCATTACACATGTCAGTAATTTCCGTAAAGTAAAACGCATTGACGATGTAGTGAAGATTTTTTATGAAGTTCAAAAAGAAATTCCTGCGAAAATGATGATGGTTGGAGAAGGACCTGAAAGAGAACCTGCAGAGCAATTATGCGAAGAGTTGGGAATCTCAAACAAAGTAATCTTCTTAGGAAACAGCAACGAGATTGATAAAATACTCTGTTTCTCTGACTTATTCCTATTACCCTCTGAAACAGAAAGCTTCGGATTAGCCGCCTTAGAAGCTATGATTTCGGGTGTACCAGTCATATCAAGTAATACAGGAGGAATTCCAGAAGTGAACAAACATGGAGTTTCAGGTTACTTAAGTAATGTAGGAGACATACACGACATGTCGCGCAACGCCCTCAAAATTTTAAAAGATGAAAACGAATTAGAAAAATTCAAAGCTGCGGCCAAAGAACTAGCCTTGCAATTTGATATCAATAAAATTGTACCTGTATATGAGTTTATTTATCAAAAGGCGTTTGAGATGACGTAGGTTGGAATCGCTGATGCTCTTAGACCGGCCTTGCCTATTGAACCGCTTCGCTTTTAGACTTTTTAGATCGCTTTCGCTCTTAGATGCCAGCATTAGATCAGCCTATGAGAAGTATTTAGAAATAAAATAGAAAAGCCTCAATCTTTATTTATAGAGATTGAGGCTTTGTTTATTATAAATAACTTGCTTGTGTAAAAAAGTTTTTGTTTCGCTCTTTGGGTACGTCATTACGAGGAGCTTACGACGTAGTAATCTGTTTCTAGTCTTACGTATTTGTTATTTGAAGCATGTGATTGCCATGATTGCGTTTTGCAATGCGTCATAGTATCTATATAAGCAGTCCAATAATCTACTCATCCAAAGCCAACGACTCCGAATTAATACAAAAACGCAATCCACTAGGAGGTGGACCATCTGGGAATACATGACCTAAATGTGCGTCACAGGTACTACAAGTTACTTCTACGCGAACCATTCCGTGAGAAGTATCTCTAATGTAATCAATCACATTATCCTTTATAGGTTCGGTAAAACTTGGCCAACCACTGCTTGAATCAAACTTTAAATTTGAATCAAACAAAGGTGTACCACAACACACACAATTATACACACCTGGATCGTAACGACTACAATGTTCACCAGAAAACGGACGTTCCGTACCTTTTTGACGTGTAACGTAATATTGATCAGGAGTTAACTGAGCCTTCCATTCCGCTTCTGTTTTTTCTACACGCATATCTGGTTTCTTATTTCCGTGTGTAGCGTGGTGTATGATATCTTTCCAAGTAAGCATGCTTCTTTTTTATTCTTTATGCAAAGATAAGGATTTAAGAACGAATACTTTTCCGTACATCTATGAAAGGAAGCATGACGTGGTAATCTGTTTGTTATAAAATGGATTGGCTCTATAAAGAATGAGATTGCTTCACGTTGTTCGCAATGACGAATTGAAGTAAAATGTAGAAACCATATAATACGTCATTACGAGGAGTGAGCGACGTGGTAATCTGTTTGTTATAAATTGGATTGGCACTACAAAGAATGAGATTGCTTCACGTTGTTCGCAATGACGAATTGAAGTAAGATGTAGATACCATATAATACGTCATTACGAGGAGTGAGCGACGTGGTAATCTGTTTGTTATAAACTGGATTGGCTCTGTAAAGAAACAGATTGCTTCAAGTTGTTCGCAATGACGAATTGAAGTAAGATGTACATACCATATAATACGTCATTACGAGGAGTGAGCGACGTGGTAATCTGTTTGTCATAAAATGGATTGGCTCTGTAAACAATGAGATTGCTTCACGTTGTTCGCAATGACGAATCGAAGTAAAATGTACATACCATATAATACGTCATTACGAGGAGTGAGCGACGTACTAATCTGTTTGTTATAAAATGGATTGGCTCTGTAAAGAATGAGATTGCTTCAAGTTGTTCGCAATGACGAATTGAAGTAAGATGTACATACCATATAATACGTCATTACGAGGAGTGAGCGACGTGGTAATCTGTTTGTTATAAATTGGATTGGCACTATAAAGAATGAGATTGCTTCACGTTGTTCGCAATGACGAATTGAAGTAAGATGTAGATACCA
>Ga0189286_100073_pt1 | contig 72310 bp, 78 predicted proteins | sample UW69minimetaG_FD_130330 | JGI IMG/M metagenome (GOLD analysis project Ga0189286, IMG submission 130330) | Marine microbial communities from the Costa Rica Dome - UW69 mini metaG | ecosystem: Environmental > Aquatic > Marine > Oceanic > Photic zone | place: Costa Rica: the Eastern Pacific...
AACGATGATAATATGTGGTATGATTCCCTTTTGTGTAGCTCATAAAACAAAGTTACTCATAAATACTAGAAGTATCTCCCATCTGAAGATGGGGGTTTGATACCATTTGTTGGAATATCAAAACTAATAATACAGCTATTAATTTTGTTCGTAATGAAAATTTTCGCGAATTAGATTCATATTGAAATCGTAACGGATCATGTAAGTGTTCTTGTTCGATAAACTTTATTTTTTAAATTCTATTTTCCCTTGTCTAAATTCGGTTGGTTTGTAAGGATGCATCTCTAAATAAGAGAGTCCACACATATAACTAGGCTTAGGTTTATATACATAATTTACTTTAAAAGCATCTGAACTTATAGTATACAAAGGAATCATCATAAAAATAATGACCAATATGATTGCCATTACTTTTTCTTGTAATGAAAATTTCTGCTTTGTTGGTGCATTTTGTAATTGAAATGGATCGTATGTGTAGCCTTGTTCTTCCATGTTATATTAAATTATCTAAAGAATCTACCGCCACAAAACGTTCAACCGTAAATCCTTCTGCATGGTCTACGCCTATTAAACGTCCTAAATCTCTAGCTCTGTAATGTATGCTATCAATAAAGTTTTTACTTGTGATAGGCGTTTCTGCTTCATTACTATTTGGATCATAAAATTGTGAACTGTATGCCATAACAGCATCGTGTTTTTTATCAATAAACCCAGATACATCAACTACAAAATCTGGTTCTATATTTTTCCATTGAATGTAATGATACACTTGTTTTGGTCGCCATTTTTCTTGATTCTTTCCATCCAACTGTGTTTCAATCTTCAATAAACCACTCAAAAAACAAGCATCGCTTACAAGTTGACTTCCTTTTCCGTGATCAATATGACGGTCATCTATAGCATTACACAGCACAATATCAGGTTGATATTTACGGAGTATTTTTATGATTTCTAATTGATGTTCATTATCATTTTTAAAAAATCCATCTGCAAAAGCTAAGTTTTCACGAACTGAAACTCCTAGTATTTTTGCAGCATTGGCAGCTTCTATATCTCGTAAATCTGCTGAGCCACGTGTTCCCAATTCTCCTCTTGTTAAATCGAGAATGCCAACCGTTTTTCCTTTGGAAATTTCTTTAGCGATGGTAGCTCCACAACCCAATTCTACATCGTCAGGATGCGCCCCAATAGCTAATATGTCTAATTTCATATGTTATTTTTTCTGGGTTAAAGTTACATTATTTTAATGATTCAAGAAGGACAGATTTCTCCAGTATTTTAAACTAAATTTTAACTATTTATTTCTCATTGCGTATAATTTGAATTGCTTTTTCCAATACTTCATCTTTTCCTTGTTGAATTCCTTTTATTGTTGGCTTTACTTCAACATCTGGAACAATACCTACTCGTTGAGTTTCTCCTCCATCAGGATAATAGATTCCTATTCCAGAAATAGCAGTTTTTAATCCACCAGGTAAGTTAATATAAGATATATTACCATCAGCTCCAGCGGTAGTGCTTCCCACTATAGTTGTATTATCTGCTGCACGTAAAGCCATAGAAGTGTATTCAGCGCTACTTTGTGTTTCTTCGTTTATTAAAACAACTAATTTTCCTTTGTAAGTCTCGCTACCTTTTAGAATTTGAATCGAGTTGGTCATGATAAATTCTCCAGGGTTTTTTGGATTCATTATTGTAAACTTGACAAAATCAGTAGGTTTTGACATAAAATATGATCCAAAAGAATATGAAACAAATGCAGAAGGATAATTACGAATATCTACGATAATTCCTTTAGTGTTTTTAAAAAGTCGTTTAATCTCCTGAATATCTTCTTGTTGAATTATTTCCAGAGTTACATATCCAATATCCTTATTCAAAAGCTTATAACATTCTTTAGCATCTTTTTTGTAAATATCAAGTTCTTTTAAGTCATATAACGGAAGTGTATGTTTTTGTTTTATTCCATCTGAAATATAGGCGATTTCTATTTCTTTATCTGAAGAACGCAACATATTTACCGCAATATTTCTGTTGCGTGTTGGCTCATTAGATGCGGTATGATAAGTATACAATTCGTTTTTACGATCTGCTACTGACATACCATTGATATGTGTTATAACATCTCCAACCTTTACTTTAGAAACCTCTTTGTGTTCTGGATTGTAATATTTGACAACCACCAGTTGATCTTCTACAAAAGATACCTTGAAAGGTACCATATTTTCTCCTAACATCTTATGAAATTGGTCGCCACCGCCCCATAAACCAGCGTGTGTATCTTCTATATCTCTAATGATATGTAAAACTGCTATTTCATATGCTAGCTCATTAGAAGCATTTATAAACTTTGGAATATATGCTCTCAAAACGGTGTTCCAATCTTTATCTGTTATATGTTTATATGGAAAATAATATTGAATCATGTTCCAATAACGGTACAAGCTTAATAAACGAAATCCTGCATCCGGATAAGTCATTTCATCATAGTTGTCCTCATTCTTGAAAATAGGATTTTCAGCACCATGATCTGGTTCCACATAGTAATGTCTTCCCTGAAAACGATTGTTATATAAAAAATTTAGTTTTTCTTTTAAATTTTGGCTAAGATGTAACTCATCTACCCAAATCATGTTAGGTTTTAATACTGCCTTTTCATCTGTTTTTTCACATTTAGTACACGTCGAGACTTCTCCCATTTTTTCTATCCAATGTATTAGTAATTCATCTCTTTTTATTGCAGAATTTACTTTTAACAGAGATGGTAATATTCGAAATAACTCATAATCCCAATTATAGTTTCCTTTGCCTATTTCTGGATGATGGTATTTTAAAAACCCCCAGATTCTTCCCATAACTTCCAAATCTGTAATTTTTGCTTCGGTCAATGTTGGAAATGTAATTCCTGAGCCTGAATCAAAAGTAGTATCTAAATCAGCTTTATATTGTTTTTTTGGATAATTCTGTAAGTCCTTCCCATCTATAGTAACAATAAAATTATCAAACCAAGCAGTACCTTCACCACTAACAATTCCAGCAACATATATCGCTTTTGCTTCGTCTGGATATTTTAGTGTGATTGAATATTCTTTCCAGTCATTAGTACCTTCGATCTTTTGTTTATTCATGTTATCAAACTCCAAGGTTTCATCCCTTCCATCTATGCGTAATAACAAACCTGCATATCCTTTTACATTTTCAGTTTTCATGAAACCTTTGAGCGTAATTGATTTTCCTTCATATGCTGCTGGAATACTGTAAGTAATGCACCCAAAAGATTCCTTTTTTCCTTTGGATACAATCTTTCCTGAAAATCTACCCGAATATGCAATTGTGTCTTTCAACACTAAATATGTCCCCCATTTAAACCAATCTTTAGGTAACTTTTCGCCAGAAACATTTTTTTCAAAGTTGAAGTTAAATTTGGGATCTGACGAAGTACTTTGTTGTGCTGCTACAAATGTATTTGAGCTTATAAATAGTATTATAAATGTTAAGAAAATGTTTCTCATAACCTGTTGAAATAATTATTTATATCTATTTTTTTTTAGAGAATGAACGAATATAGCTAAAAATGAAAAACCGCTATTCTAATTAACAATGCTTTATGACGATAAAAAAAACCTCAACAGATGTTGAGGTTTTAAATTTTTATCAAACTTAACTTACTTCTTCTTCGCCTTTTTTATAGCTTGCTTCAAATCTGCAATGATATCTTTTCGATCTTCAATTCCAACCGAAAAACGAATGAGTCCATCTGCAATTCCTTGTTTTTGGCGCTCTTCAGGTGTTAGCAATGCGTGAGAGGCTTTTGCTGGACTCAAAATAGTACTTTCTACACCTGCCAAACTCATAGAAGGTTTGATCAATTTGAGCGATTTAAAAAACATTTCCACATCATAATCAGATTTTAATTCAAAAGATAGCATTCCGCCAAATCCAGACATTTGTGACTTTGCTAATTCGTAATCTTCATGCGATTTTAAACCAGGATAATAGACTCTTGCAATAGCTTTATCTTTTTCCAAAAAATTAGCTAGTTTCATTGCATTTTTATTTTGAGCAACTACACGAATTCCCAAGGTTTTCATACTTCGTTCTAACATCCAAACAGTAAAGTCACTTAAGCTTCCACCTAAGTTTTTTCCCAATTGAAAAATACGATCAATGTGATCTGCGGAAGCAGCAACAGCTCCTGCCAAAATATCACTATGCCCACCAAAATACTTTGTAGCACTGTGAATTACAATATCAATTCCCATAGTCGCTGGCAACTGATTTACAGAACTTGCAAAAGTATTGTCAATCATACTCACCAAATTATGCTTCTTAGCCAATTTGACGATTTTTCGAATATCCGTTATTTTCAACAAAGGATTGGAAGGTGTTTCAATATAAATTACTTTAGTATTGTTTCTAATTTCTTTTTTGAAATCATCACTGTCAAGACTTTTTGTGAATGAATATTCTATTCCATACTTATCAAATTCTTCTAGCACAAAATTCATCGTACCACCATACAAAGCATTTTGTAATACAATATGATCTCCTTTCTTTAAAAAAGCTAATAAACTTGTACTAATAGCTGCCATACCACTACCAAAAATCATCGCAGCTTCTGTGTGCTCTAAAGCTGCTATTTTTTTACTCAACGCTTGCTGATTTGGTGTATTGAAGTATCTCGGATAACGTTTTACATCTACATGGTCAAACGCATACGAACTGCTTAAATAGATTGGTGAAATGGCTCCTTTAAATTGTGTGTCTTTTATTTCTCCTGTATGAGTGCAGACAGTATTAAGTCCTAATTTTTTATTCTTCATGCAACTAATTTTCGTTGCATCTAAATTACAAAACTGCTTCGTATAAACCTAAACTTCCACAGCTTTCCATTTTCCTTGTTTAAATACAAATATTCCGACAATAGCAATTAAAACTTGTGCGAAAGTAATTGCCCAAAATACACCTTGAGGTCCTAGATCAAAATAGATTGCCATTAGATATGCAAACGGCAATTGAAATGCCCAAAAACAAAAGAAATTGATAACCGTTGGTGTTTTGGTATCTCCTGCCCCATTGAAAGACTGAATAATAACCATTCCATATCCATAGAATATATAGCCCGCTGCAATAATTTGCAAGCACGAAGCTCCATTAGCAATCACAATACTTTCATCTGTAAATAAGCCAATAATCTCTTTTGCAAATACCAAATAAGCAATAGAAACTATTCCCATAAACAAAGCATTGTATTTCCCTGTTTTCCATACGGAAGTCTCTGCTCTATCTGGCTGTTTTGCTCCTAAGTTTTGCCCAACCAATGTTGCTGCTGCATTGCTCATTCCCCAACAAGGTAATAATGTAAACATAACAACACGAATGGCAATGGTATAACCTGCTAAAACATCACTTCCAAATTCAGACATGATACGCATTAATACTATCCAACTGGAAGTTCCAATGATAAATTGCCCAATTCCGCCAAGGGAAATTTTCAATAGATTGATCATAATTCCAGCACGTAATACCAAGTCTTTAAAATTAATTTTAATCACACTCCAACCATAAAATAGTATAGCCAATTGAAATACAACCGCGCTTCCACGTCCAATGGTAGTTGCTATGGCAGCACCTTCTACGCCAAATGCAGGAATAGGTCCTAATCCAAAAATAAGTAACGGGTCGAGTAATATATTGAGACAATTTGATAAAATTAACGCTTTCATGGCTACAGAAGCATTTCCTGCACCTCTGAAAATGGAATTAATTAAAAAGAGTAACATAATGGTAACGTTTCCTCCCAAGAGAATTTGTGTGTAACCATATCCTTCTTCAATAAGATCTGGTTCACCTCCCATAAGTCCTAAGATTTCTTTTGGATATATAATTCCAATAACGCTGACAATACTTGCTATGAATACACCCAAAAAGATCGCTTGTGCAGCTATTTTGGAAGCGCCATCAGGATCTTTTTCGCCAATTCTTCTTGCAACCATTGCGGTAGCTGCCATACTTACGCCAATAGCGACAGCATATACTAGCGTAACTACAGATTCTGTGAGTCCAATAGTGGCTACAGCATTGGTACTAACTTGTGAAGCAAAAGCAATATCTACTATAGCGAATATCGATTCCATCAGCATTTCAAGAATCATGGGAATTGAAAGCATAAAAATTGCTTTGCGAATGCTTCCAGTAGTAAAATCGTTTTGAATCCCTTTTAAAGCGTCTTTAAAGTGAGAATATAATTGTTTGATTGATAATTTATGGTCGTGTGACATGTTGTAATTTTATATATTAGAAAAGTGTAACCCATAGAAGATTAGGTTACAAAAAAAGGTCGAACTCCATCGACAGGTTCCGAATATATACTACTTACAGTTCCATAATGGTACAAATATCGCTATTTTTTTGAATTATCCAAATCTAAAAAAAGCGAGCGTAGAAGTTTTTGTCTTCCAAAAAATCAGCATTTGTCACTTCGAGCGCAGCAGATAAATAAATGAAAACTATTATTTTATTAAATCTCAACTGCGCTCAAACTGATATAATTACATGTATTATGACTTACTTTCTATCCAAGTCAATACAGTTTCGTCGTTTGGTAATGTTTGTGGTGCAATTACTTTTTCTAATTCACCATTTGCGTTGATCAAATACTTTTGAAAATTCCAAGCAACTTCCGAATCCTCCAATCCATTTTGTGATTTTTGCGTGAGGAATTGATACAAATCATGCATGTCATTTCCTTTTACTGAAATCTTCTCCATCATCGGAAAAGTTACGCCGTAATTGGCTTTACAAAAAGTCGCGATTTGTTGATTAGTTCCTGGTTCTTGCGCACCAAAATTATTGGCAGGAAAACCTACAATCGTAAAGTTTTTGTCTTTAAAAGTTTCGTATACATCCTGTAATTGCTCATATTGTGGTGTTAATCCACATTCTGAAGCTGTATTTACAATCATTACTTTCTTTCCTTTTAAATCGGCTAATTTAAAATCGTTTCCTGAAATATCTTTTACCGTGAATTGATGAATTGAACCTTTTTTCATAGTTTTTTCGGGTGTTTTTTGGGTTGATGTTTCTTTCGTGGATTCTACTTTTTCAGGAGTTTCTGAAGTTTTTTCTTTAGGCTTGGATGTACAACTGATAGTACAAGCAACCAATACTAGCATGAATATTCTCATTGAGTTTTTTAGTTTTTTGTAAAAATACGAAAGTATTTAGTTAGATATTGAATGTTGTTATCAATTTATCAATGAATCTTGTGATATTTTATTTTTTATAATCATATTGATTCTTTAATTTTCTCTACATGAAACGAAAATTGATAATTTTTGGTTTACTAATACTATCAAGTGTTGTTTTTTTGATAGTATCACAATATGTAAATACAAATCCTTTTAGAAGCGTTGGCAATACGTTAGATTCCTTCAATAACGTTACGGTATATTATAATGGAGCTGTTAATAATGTTGAAAAACGAAATGTAACTAAAGACGGATACAATTTAGGATTACAATACCAATGTGTAGAGTTTGTAAAGCGGTACTATTATGAATATTTACAACATAAAATGCCTGATAGTTACGGGCATGCCAAAGATTTCTTTAATCCAAATGTGAAAGATGGAAACCGCAATACACAACGAAATTTAATTCAATATACAAATGGAAGTCTTTCCAAACCCAAAGTGAATGATATTTTGGTATTTCAGGCTTCTTGGTACAATTCGTTTGGACATGTAGCCATTGTCATGGAAGTCACAGAAGACGAAGTCATTATTATTCAACAAAATGCTGGTCCATTTAGCAATACACGTGCTACATACGAATTAGTTCAAGAGAATAATCGTTGGAAAATTTTAGATAATCAGGTTCTTGGTTGGTTGCGAAAAGAATAATATACAAATGATAGAAAACTCAAAGAAGCTATCTAAAACTCCTAAATATAATCATACGTAGATAACTCCTTTTTGCTCCATTTAGAATGGCGTAATGTCTACACATATTAAAATATACGTACATGGTCTGATACGTCTGTAATAACATCCTTCAGGTGGTGGAGCCAATACTGGTTCTTCACATGGTAAATCCCCAATTGGACTTGGCACTAATGCGCCACCATTAATTGTTAGCTGTTCAGCTTTACTTAAAGCCTTACCGATACTTAAAATTTGTTTTTTCATGATTAAATAATTTAAGTTATTAATTATTAAAAATTTTTGGTTTGCATATTACACCATAGAAAATGATTTTACAATTTAAAACCTAGTATTCATAATACAATTGCAATCATTTAATAAAACATGGGTCCATTAAGTAGTACATTCACTATGTATTATACACTTTAAGAAAATAAGCGTAGAGAAATTTCAGAGGATAAAATTCTTGGCTAGTTTTGGAAAGGATGGTTATTTCATATCATCATCTTGCTTTTCCTTTCCAAAAAATATCTCGGCTGGTATTCCAAATATTTTAATTCCTTTTGGAAAAAAATAGGCAAATACAAAAACGCCTATTATAGATAGTATGATAAAAATTGTTTTCATGTAATGTTAGTATATGTTTATCCTAAAAAGTAACAGAAATACTATTTGATAAAAAACTACATGATTTTTGTTTCTTTTTGTTTTTTAAAACAAATCAATACGATGTTTCAACCTGAAAAATCAAACATTCGTTTTTAGGGAATTTTATATGTCATTTTTGTCTCAATCATCTAGAAACATCTACAAATACTACATGTAAGTGTTCTTTTATAGTATTTTTTTAACGGTAAAAAATCCCCGTTTCACCTTTTTTTAATCCCAATTCGGAAGAATCTGCTTTCCTACATAAGGTTTCTAAAACATATTTGTGCATCAATTAAAACGAACAGCAAAAAACGACAGTTATGTTAAAAACTTTACTCAACATTATTTTATATTTCGCAAGTTTTTCAATGCTTGCACAAAGCACAATCTCTGGAAAAGTCACAGATGAAGCTAATCAAATATTATCTTTTTCAAATGTTGTATTATATAACAGCAATAACGATACACCACTAAAAGCCGTAATTGTAGAAGAAAACGGAATGTATACATTTAGCAATGTAAAAAACGGAACATTTATTGTGGAAGCTTCCTTATTTGGTTATAAGACAAAACGTTCCATTGTATTAAATATTGATACTACTAAAAATGTAACGTTCGATTTTGTACTAAAAGAAGATGTCCCTGAAAATTTAGATGAAGTTGTGGTAGTAGCCAAAAAACCTGTAATTACACAAAATGCAGAAAAACTTGTGGTGAATCTGGAGAATTCTGAAATGGTGAATTCCAATGTCCGAGATGTCATGAAAAAGATTCCTGGCGTATTGGTTACAGGTAGTAATTTGAGCTATGCCGGACAAAACAATCTCCGCATTTTGATCAATGGAAAACAAACCAATTATATGAACATGCAAACGCTATTGCGTGAAATGCCAGCCGATAATATTGCCAAAATTGAACTAATACAACAACCTGGCGCAGAATATGATGCAGACGGTTCGGGCGCATTGATCAATATTATTTTAAAGAAAAATGTAAAATTAGGAACTTACGGAACTTTAAAAAGTATGGTAGGATATGCAGATGATTTTACCTTTAGAAAAAGTGCTTCTATTGCAAGCTTTAAAGGAAAAATTAACTGGCAAACAGGCGCGAGTTACTCTCGTGGTTCTTGGCGAGAAGATCTACAAATCATTCGTCGTGTTGGAGATGATGTGTATGATCAGTTTTCACGTTCTCCTTTTGATCCAAATACTTTGCGTATAAATGCTGGATTGGATTATTACATCAACAAAAAACACTCGGCAGGAATAAGTGTGCAGCGTGTCGGAAGTTCTTCAAATCGTGTAACGGATAATGTAACTAATATTACTAGCAATGGAATATTGGATGTCTTAGAAACGGATAACAGATTTGAACGCGATTGGACTTTATACGTAATTGATCCGTATTATGAATATGACGATGACAAAAATAAAATTACACTCGATTTCACATATGTAGATTACAATTCTATGAATGAAAACAACTTATTTCAAGTAGGACAAAGTATGATAGATTATGACAACCAACGTTATTTTCAAGATGCTGATTATAATATTTACACGTATCAGGTAGATTACAAACGCATATTGAATGATAACATTTCGGTACATGCAGGATTGAAACTATCCAGTGTCGATTCTGACAGCGATTTGCAATCATTGGTGCAAACCACTACGGGCGATTTTATAAATAATCCAAATCAAACCAATCGTTTTTTAATTGACGAAGATATCATGGCCGCGTATGCAAAAGTGAATGTAAAATTAGATAAATGGTCATTTTCTGGAGGATTGCGTTGGGAACAAAGTGAAACTACAGGAACTTCTCAAAACCTAAATACTTCTTTAGATAGAACTATTGCAAAGTTTTTCCCTAGTTTGAGCATTTCAAGAAATATTACGGATGAAATTGCTGCCAATGTTGCCTATAGTTACCGCATTCAACGTCCATCTTATGAAACTTTAAATCCGTTTGTTTACTACTATGATCCATTTACCTTTGAGCAAGGAAATCCAACATTGCGTCCTGCATTGACTAATAGTTTTCGTTTTAACTTAACCTATGAAAATCAACCGTTTTTTGGTGTAAGCTATAGCAGAACTGACGATACTTTATTTGAATTGATCTCACAAAACGATGCTACTTCAGAAACATCTCGTTCTGTCATCAACTTAGCAAAAAATGAAAATTGGAGTTTCAATCTTTTTGCGCCATTGAGTTTTATAAAAGGTTTGGAAGGTTATACGGGTGTTATTGTGAATTACAACAGATTTATGTCGGAAAACCTAAATCCAGTGTTAGACAACAAAAAATGGAATATGACTTGGTTTACGAGTGCTGAGTACAAATTACCATGGGGAATTCAATCAGAAGTTTCTGGATATTATACTTCAGGAGGATTTGAAGGACAAATTGAATTTGATTGGATCGCAGGTTTAGACATCGCATTTAGTAAAAAATTCATGAATGATCAGTTGAAAGTCAGTGTAGAATTGGAAGAAATTTTAGATCGAAAATTTAACGGGGCTATCAATTATGACAATGTAAATGCAAATATCATCAGCGATTTTCCTCGTAGAAATATATTTTTACTGTTAAGTTACAGTTTTGGAAATAAATACAACAAAAAGAAAAGTAGAAAAAATAGTGCTGGAGACGAAGTTGATCGTATAAACACCAAACAATAATATTATTTGAATTATTTTTAAGGAGTAATTATGGATACAAGACTCAATAAATCGGATTTTATACTTTTCCTTATATACTACGGTGTATCTGTATTTATGAATGCTTATGAATATAGCAATAGAGGAAATGACCTGATAGAATACTTTTTAGACATACCAACATTTGTCATTTTAGATGTTGGTATGATATTCATCTTCATGTATTGGTTATTGCCAAGTTTTATTATTAGAGAGAAAAAGTATTTTCACTTTATTTTTTGGGCAATTTTATTAATGACTATTTCTGGTTTTGTTAAAGATGTAGTTGGTCATTACAGTGGAGGAAAAGATTGGAACTTATTTAAATTTGACTTTCAATATTGTCTAGAATATATCTCTAGTACTTCAGAAAGTATTGGGTTACCGTTTGGATTATTGATCGCAAAAAAATACTATGAAAATCAAGTACTTTTTAGCAATATCACTGCAAAACAAAAAGAAAATGAATTAAAATTATTACGTTCACAAATCAGTCCGCACTTTTTATTTAACAATTTGAATACGCTAGATGCTTTGATTGATAGCGATACTGAAAAAGCTAAAGAATACATTAACCGTTTGTCCTTAATTTACCGTTATTTGATTCAAACCAAAGATGCTGAAGTCATGGAATTGACCGATGAATTGAATTTGGCAGAAAATTATATTTTTTTAATTAAAACACGTTTTGGAAACGACTACGATTTTACAATTACAAAAAACGTATTAATTGAAGATAAATTTGTCCCAACAGGAGCTATTCAGACATTATTGGAAAATATTGCAAAACACAATCGTGCTCAACATGGAAAAGCCATAAAAGCTACATTAAAAATTGATGAAGACTGGCTCACAATTTCAAACACAAAAAGTACTATAAAAACAAATAAAGATTCACTAGGAACAGGTTTAAAAAACTTAGAGTATAGATATAAATTACTTTCTGATCAAAAACCAGAAATCACAGATACGTTACATGATTTTACGGTTAAAATCCCAATTATAAAACTTAGTGAAGAATCATAAATTATACCTTGATGCACATATTAATTTTAGAAGACGAAATTCCTGCTTACGAGAAACTTTTAGCCAATTTAGAAGCTTATTTTAATGATCCTTTTGCTCATGATTGGGCACGTTCTACAGAGAAAGCGCGTGCGTTTTTAGCACAACAAACCTATGATTTTATTTTGTCTGACATTCAGTTGTTGGATGGGATTTCTTTTGATGTTTTTAATACCGTAAAAATAGATTGCCCAATTATTTTTTGCTCGGCGCACGACGAGTATTTGTTTGAAGCATTTCGTACCAACGGCATTGCGTATATTTTAAAACCGTATACGAAAGATGATATCAGTCATGCATTGAACAAGTTTCAATCCTTTTTTAGGGCAGAAAGTTATCAACCTATACATAATGACACTATTGATTTACTAAAATCTGCTTTAAAACAAGAAGATACCAACTTTAAAAAACGCTTCGTCATTAAAAAATCGAAAGGTATTCAATTGTTGAATGTGAGTGATATTAGTTTGATAGAAGCTTCTGGTGATTTTTGTATGGCCATAGATGCTTCTGGCAAAAAACATCCAATTTCTCAGAATTTAGGAAGTATTCAACAAGTACTCAATCCTTTGAAGTTTTTCCGTATCAATCGCAGTCAAATAGCACATATTGAATACATTGAAAACATTGAAAGTCATTTTAAAAACCGCTTACTTATTCAGCTTACAGGCATCAAAGAAAAAGCAATGACAAGTTCTTCTACAACTTCTGATTTTAGAAAATGGCTGGAACAGTAAGGAATTATATATTGTATGTTTTAAATGTTGAATGTTGAATTACTTTGCTATTAAAACTTAGTACTTCTAATTTGAAACCTAAAATTCATCAAATAATATTTATTTCATTTCCGTTTCTTCCTCAAGGATTTCTACGTGGTCATTTAGCTCAAGAACTTCGACAGAATAATACATTTCTACATCTTTTGGATATAATGTTTTCATGGTCAAATTATAGTCCACTATGAATTTTTGTAAATCTAACAATCCATTGGTAAAAAAGTGAATCTTATTTTCGTTATGTGAAATTTGCAGCGTACCATATTTCTTTTCTTCAGATTTTTGTCGCTGTCTATGTTTCTTTAAGAATTCTTCTATTTTCCAGACTGTATCACTGGTAGATATTTGCTTCTGAAAAATAGTTTTCCATTTGCTTTCTTTACCAAAAGTATCTCCTTTGTATTGAGCTTTTATGTGTATTGAATCAGTCTTTTTTGTGATTTCAATTCGTTCATATCCTTTATATGTACAAACAGAGTGATTAAACCACATTTTAATAGTATCTGATTCTTTGATCTTTTTCTTAAAATGGAATATATCTGTTTTGAGGTCAAATTTAGATGTGACCAATTCGGTTTTAACTTTGGGTTCTTTTTTGCAAGAAACCAAAACTAAAGTCAAAACGAATATTGAAAGTACATTCTTCAAATTGCTTAAAATGAAACATAAAAGTATAAAGGTAAAAAAATGCTTCTAAAAGAAACACTTAATTATAAAGTAAAAAATAAAACTCATGATACCGTTTTTTTGATGGTTTATTGATGTAACTTAGAAGTAATACGAATGACATACAATCTTGTTACAACAAAAACTGTTTTTTTATTTCAACCTTTCAAGAATAAAAAAAATCAAAGCAAATTATGCATCAAAATTCGCCTTGATTTATATATCGAGAAGTACTAAAAAGTTAAAATATACTAAGTACTAAGCTTTTACTTTCTTTTTGTTTTTGTAATGAATTTGGTAACGCCAATAACTAAATGCGCCATACGCTAACCAAATTGCAGTAGCTGTATATACAAATGGCAATCCTAAAACTGCGTCTCCTGTCGCATACGAGTGCAACCCGCTAAGGACAAAATTCACCCCAAAATATGTAAATAAAATAGAAGCAAAAGCCGAAATAGACATCCAGTTAAAGAACCAACGACCACGTAATCCTGGTACTAATCGCATGTGAATTATAAATGCATATACCATGATACTAATTAACGCCCATGTTTCTTTTGGATCCCATCCCCAGTAACGTCCCCAACTTTCATTAGCCCACATTCCACCAAGGAAGTTTCCAATAGTCAGCATCACCAAGCCAATTGTAATTGCCATTTCATTAATCGTTGTAATTTCTTTTAAGTTGAGTTCCATCCGCTCTTTGTTCTTCTTATTCGTCAAAATAATTAGCAATAATGATACAACTCCAAGAATCATAGCCAAGGCAAATGGTCCGTAACTTGCTACGATAACTGCCACGTGAATGAGCAACCAATAACTATCCAGTACAGGTTGTAGGTTTGCAATATCTGGATCGAGCCAGTTCATGTGTGCTCCCCATAAAATCATGGCTACAACAAAAGTAGTTGCAGAAATCGTTAAATCGGATTTTCGACCAAAAAGCAGTCCGAAAAGCATCGTTGCCCATCCTACATAAATCATGGACTCATACGCATCACTCCACGGTGCATGACCCGAAAGATACCAACGTACAATAAGTCCCGCAGTATGACAGGCAAATAAGGCTACAATTAGCCATTTGGAAACCTTGATAGCAGTTGCAATTCCTTTCCTATCTTTAAATATTTGAATAATGATAAAGACAAACATTAAAAATCCAACTAATAAATAATACATCATTAATCGTTCAAAAACGTTGACTTTATTGTAAATAATTTCTGTTTCTATTTTTGTGTCTGATGGCAACACAGCACTTCCAAATTCTTGTTGTCGCAGGCGTAAACTCTCTACCATTTTATCTGCTTGTGAGTAATCCCCTGATTGCTGTGCGGCATTTAACATCAATGCGTACACATTCATTGCACTCTTAACATATTTCTGATATAATGAATCTTTTGGTTGAAAACCAACTCCTGGGTTATCTTCATAGTCTTTACTTGAAATCCATTTGTTATTTTCATGATTCGGTAATGGGAAAATTTTAAATAAATCTCCACGAATTGATCTACTCAACAAACCAAGTTTTAAATCATATTCCTTGATTGCCTTTTCGTACTGATTTGGCTTATTTGTGGAATAAGCATCTTGTGTATATGGATTCAGTTTATATTCGTTTTGCGACGTAAAGAAATCCAACATAGACGCATATTTATCGTTTTTTTCAATTCCAATGATATTACGAATACTATCGTGTTTTTGTCTCTTAATACTTATAATGTTTGCATTATACCACATTTGTGGATATTGAATCATCGAAATCAATACTTGTTCAGGAGACAAGCCTGCATAATCATCTGTTTTACTTAATTTACGTACTAATTCTCTTGCGTACGTATGTGCTGGTTTCATACGTCCATTTTCATCTTGAATTACCAACCGTGCAAACTTATCGGCATGTGCTTGTGGAACTGCATTGGCAACGATAATAGAATCTATTTGCGCATCTGTATATGGTTTTATGATAGCTTCATGATCATGTCCATCATCAGGTGAATGTGCTTCTCCTTGATGTGTATCTTTCACCTCTTGGGTAACTTCTGTTTGCACCGAATTTTGCTCCACATTTTCTTGTGCATACATTCCCATCGTGAATAGCAATGCTACAACTGTAGATAACTTTGCTTTTTTCTTTTTGACCTTTTCCAATTGCTTTTTTAAATCACCAAAACGTGTGTGTTTGTCAAATAAAATTACCATCAATGCTAAATAGAGTAAAAAATATCCTAAATAAGTTATATTGGTTCCCCAGTAATCATGACTTACAGATAGGATCGTTCCTTTTTCATCTCGATCAAATTGTGCTTGAAAGAAACGATATCCTTCATTATCTAAAACATGATTCATATAAATATCGTAATCAAAGGGCTCTTCTTCCTTATTATTTACAGTTACTTTACTCATAAACGATTTGTAATTCGCTTGACTAATAGCTCCTGGATGACGTTCAGCAATAAAGTCATTCAATTTCATACTAAACGGAAGTTTCAATCTTTCTGCTCCATAAAACAACCAAAAGTCAAGTCCAGCTACAGTCACTTGTACAGGTTTCATATCATACCCTTTTCCGCCTAGGACACGTACTTCTTGTGTTTCTCCTTGGCTAGAGACTTCAAGAATAACAGCATCTGCCTGATCTTTTAGTTTTTCAGGAGTTTCTACTACGCCAATTTTTCCTTTTATTGCTGGCTGTGGAACCACAAACTGTAATCCTGCTAAATTGTATAAGGACCCCAATTGAAATGGTTGCAGACTGTCTTTAAGTACTTTTTGTTGCATGCGCGTTTGCATGATCATGTTCGTTCCTTCAAACGGACTTTTCATGGTATAGTTGCCATATTCGTCTGCCATGATATTGATGGCTCCGTCTACAGGATTATTGAACGTAATTAATATATTGTGTATGCTTTGTGCTTTTGCGCCTCCTTGTAAGAAATGATTGTGACGGTTTCCGCCTCCAGATTCTACAATTTTCAATAATTCTTCACCATTTTCATCTGGTATAATTCCTTCTTCAGCTCCTTGAATAAATCCTTTATAGTCAATTGTAAAATCTTGCTTGTTAAAATCGCGCTCCCAAGGAAAACCTTCTTGAACCCAAGTTGTCGGTGCAATTCCTTCTGGAGAAATTAAGTAATCACCTTTTAAGATACGTCTTCTAGGTTCTCCGTCAATTTCACCATCAACCCAAGCTTTGATATATGTTTTTTCAGAGAGAAAGGTATTTTCGGTAGCTCCTTCACGAATTGGCATCACACCTTCATAACTAACATAACGTGTAATAAACGCGCCAAGAATGATAAAGATAAATGACAAGTGAATGAGCAATGTTGCCCATTTTTCTTTTCGCAATAAGCGATAACGGAAGATGTTTCCAAAGAAATTAATCATAAATAAAAGTAAGATTAACTCAAACCACCACGCATTATAGACGTATATTTTAGAGGTTATTGTACTGTATTCACTTTCAACAAAAGTTCCTATTCCCATGGCCAAAGCAAATGCAAAGAAAAGAAGTGCCATTAATCGTGTAGAGAAGAGAATATTCTTAATGATATTACCCATTGTGTAGCGTTATCGTTTAGATCAAAATTTCAATATGCAAAAATACGGTATTTTGCATAATTTAATGTCTATTTAATACGCAATTTATTCTTATTTAGGAATATTCTAAGTTGAAGCGTTTTTATTTTGTAGTTCTGGATTCAAATAATTTGATATAAATGAAAGTTCCCATTTTCCTAGCTCTGTTTTTAGCAATATTAGCTTTATCGCCTTCAAAAAGCTCATCTAAGGTTTGAATCCAGTAATTTAGCCAAATTCCAAAGTGATGTTCATTGATAACATGATCAATAGCCGCATCTACCTCAACATGCTTTTCTAAAGGATTTCCTTTGTATTTGTTGACAAAAAACAAACTACTTTCCCAAAAATCGGTTAAATGATCTAAATGTGAATCCCAATCATGAATACGATTGTTAAAAATTGGACCTAAAACATCATCTTTTCTAATTTTAGCATAAAATGTAGTGACCAATGTGTAAACGTCTGCTCTATTTAGTATATCATTTTTCATGAAAGATTGGCTTGATTTTAATTTCGTAAACGCTTACCCATAGCAACACAATTACTTTTATAAGTTCTAAGATTACATAATTCATGTGTAAAATTGAATCTTCTACAGGTTGTTTTTGTACTATTTTCAGTGCTCTTTCGTCTAAAAAAGGCAATAATATAAAAGTTTGAATTAGTACAATTCCAATTAATATATGCAACAAATAACTTCTTTTGAAACTTCCCGAAGCCAATGTCAAAATTGTGTAGATGATTAAAAAAATTACTTCTACTCTATTCAAGAAAGTAAATACAATTCTTCCAATACTAACGCCTACGCGTGTATCTACCAATTCGGATTGAAATTTGAGTGGCGCTCCCATAAAGCTGATTGCCAACACTATTCCAACCCAAATTAGTGTGATTGTATATTTATGTACTTTCAAGAAATCCCACATTAGAGTATCGATTTTGTAGTACGCTAAAGTATTCTTTTTTAATCAAGAGAATTATATCGTGTTGATTAAAATAAACAACGTATTCAACAGTAGACTTAATATCAACATATTAAACACCCATTTATCTTTTAACTGCGCTAAGATTGCTGCATTATAAAACGATGTAAATATAACACACAAAAATAATTTTACTAAACCTGCAATGTTATCTAATCCATTCATTAAAATACACATTGCTGCAATTCCTCCGATACAACTTTGCAGAATAATGGTTAATGGAATATACATAGTGTACTTGTCATGAAACTCGTTGTAATATTTTGTATGTAATGTCATGGCGTATATGTTTTTTTGTTTGGTACAAATGTCAGCACTCTATCATTCTTAAAATATGATATTGGTCATATTTTGCTTTTTTGTGGAATAAAAACTCTTTTTGTTCACTCCTCATTTGGAAGTAATCTGTAGTAAAGTTTCAAAAATCCCAAAGTGTTGCTATTTTTGCCCAATGGTAACAGTGGTGATTCTCGGTGCAGGAAATATTGCGCAACACTTTTATACTGTATTTCAAAATACAGAAAGCATACAGGTTGTTCAGGTATACAATCGATCTGAAAAAGCACTTCAATATTTTAATGCAGTACATACAACAACTAACTTAAAAGATATAGTTGAAGCAGCTGTATATATCATTGCTGTGGCAGATGATGCTATTGCAAGTATTTCCAACAAAATCCCATTTACTGATCGTTTTGTAGTACACACTTCTGGAAGTGCCAGCATGCATGTACTTCACAAGAAAAACCGTCGCGGTGTATTTTATCCATTACAAACATTTACAAAAGGAACACAAGTTGATTTTGCCACGATTCCTTTATGTTTAGAAGCTGCTGATAAAACAGATTTTAAGTTGTTGCATAGTATGGCAGCAGCTATTGGAAGTACTTCCTATAGAATAAGTTCAGAACAACGTCGTGCCTTGCATGTTTCGGCAGTATTTGTGAATAATTTTAGCAATCACTTATACAGAATTGCACATGAAATTTGCGAAGCCAACAATGTTCCTTTTAAAATTTTAAATCCGCTGATTCAGGAAACTGCAAATAAACTTAACACGCTAACTCCATATATGGCTCAAACGGGTCCTGCAAAACGTGGCGATAAAAAAACAATTAACGACCATATAGCAAAATTAGAGAAAGACATTCACAAAGAAATATACACATTGCTTACGCAATCAATTGGAAAAACTTATGGAAGAGAAGAGTTATAAAGAATACTTAAACGACATTACTACGTTTATTTTTGATGTAGATGGTGTATTAACAGATGGAACTGTAACCGTGACAACCTCAGGAGAAATGCTACGTCGAATGAATATTAAAGATGGTTATGCTCTCAAAGCAGCGGTAACCAGAGGTTATAATGTATGTATTATCTCTGGAGGAACCAACGAAGGTGTTCGTAAACGCTTGGAAGGTTTGGGTATTACTGATATTTACTTAGGAGCGCATCAAAAAGTAGTACAATTAGAAGAATACATTGCTGAGAAAAATGTAAAGCTTGAAAATGTATTGTATATGGGCGATGATATTCCTGATGTCCCTGTATTAAAGCGTGTTGGTTTATCGTGTTGCCCACAAGATGCCGCGTATGAAGTATTGGAAATTTGCAAGTATATTTCGCATATCGATGGTGGAAAAGGTGCAGCAAGAGACGTGATTTCGCAAGTAATGCGAGTACAAGGAACATGGGATAAAAATTTTGACGCTAAATACGATTAAAGGCAGAATTCATGGCAAAGTTTTTACAGCTTATTCGTTTTCCTAACTTGGTCATGATTGCCTTGACACAATTCCTCTTTTATTACTATTGGATACCTTCTTCTGACTATTCTTATATTTCAATTGACTTATTCTATTATGTGGTATTAGGAACAATTTTAATTGCTGCTGGTGGAAATATTATTAACGATATTTTTGATGTAGTTACGGATCGTATCAACAAACCACATAAACAGTTTATTGGCACATTTATTTCTAAAAAAAACGCCTATTTACTGTACTTTTTATTCACTTTCGTGGGAATTGGCTTGGGAAGTCATGTTGGTTTCGCAATAAATCGTTGGTGGATTTCCTTGATTTTTATTGGAATTGCTTTCTTGTTATTTTTATACAGTTCACACTTAAAAGGAATTCCAATTGTAGGAAACATCATAGTATCACTTATAGTAGCAAGTAGCATCCTAATCTTGATTGTTTTTGACAATGGACAAAGCGCTGAGGAGAAGCATCCTAATTTTTTCAATCAAGTTTCACTTATTGCAATATATATGTACGCAAGTTTTGCCTTTTTGATCAATTTGATACGAGAAATGGTAAAAGATATTGAAGATATTAACGGCGATTACAACGCAAACATTTCTACCTTACCTATCATTTTGGGAAGAAACAGAGTCAATAAAATTGTGGCGGTTTTAGCAGGAATTGTCATTCTTTTCACATTATACGTTATAAGTGAATATCTTCAAGGAAAAACAATAACTACAGTATACGCTCTACTTACCATCCTATTACCTATACTATATTTTATTGTTAAAATTTGGCAAGCCGATACCAAACGTGAATATAGAATGCTGTCATTATTATTAAAGTTAATTATGTTTTTTGGAATTCTATCTACACTAATTTTCTATTACTTTGAGTCTTATGACGTTTTCCAATATATTTTATTTTAAACTAAAAAATTATGCTGAATACACTTTCTGAACAATACCATATCATTTTAGCTTCAGGCTCACCAAGAAGACAGCAATTTTTTAAAGACTTAGGATTGGACTTTGAAATCCGATTAAAATCTGTAGAAGAAGTCTACCCAGCACATTTACAACATCATGAAATTTCAGATTATTTAGCACAATTAAAAGCATCTGTTTTCAAAGATGAGCTAAAAGGTAACGAAGTGTTGGTTACGTCTGATACCGTAGTTTGGCATGAAGGTGTTTCCTTAGCAAAACCTCAAGATGCACAAGAAGCATTTGATATGATTGCTGCTATGAACGGAAAAAGTCACGATGTCATTACATCGGTTTGCTTTACCACAATAACTTCACAAAAAGTAGTACATGAAGTCACTACAGTAACTTTTGAAGAAATGACAGCCGAAGAAATCTGGTATTATGTCAACAATTTCAAACCTTTTGACAAAGCTGGCGCATACGGCATTCAAGAGTGGATTGGTTATACTAAAGTTTCACGTATCCAAGGTTCGTATGCTAATGTCGTTGGATTACCAACGCATTTAGTATTTAAAGTCTTATCAGACATAGAAAGCCTGTTCTGACAAATCATCTTTTTATAGGGTAGAAAAAAAATCGATGAAGCATGTCGGTTTTTGTCCTGTTAGTTGTTCTATAAATGAACTATGAGATTTGTATCTTACTCATAACCATTTATATATAAAATGGCACAATTCACACATAAATACAGTAATCTTACAAAAAAATACGGCATTTTAACATAACTTTATGTATCTTGATGGAAGATTCCCTAAAATAACAACTTAGTGAAAAGAATTATACATTTTATTAGTATAGTAATTATCTTCTCTTCGTTGTCATTAATGTACGCGCAAGAACCACTTGAAACTTCTGTAGATGTTGTTGAAGTTTCTAGTAACTCTATGCCATTCCCAGAAATAGAAACAATGACAACAAACGGAAGTACGCTAGCCAATACTGGAAATAGCATTAAACTACAAGTTGAATCTTCAACCAGCTTTGTTTGTGTTATTGCTGCGATTTTGGCCATTTGCATCATCATTATTATCAGTTTTAGAATTCGAAAAAATACCTTGAAATTGTTTTAACAGACTGTTAAAGCATTGTTAGTATCGTCGTTTTTAAATATCTTTATAAAAAAACGATGAAAGCCATTTCCCGACAACTTATTTTAGCTGGACTCACAGTTATTGGAACTATTATTGCGTGTTCTAATGTAAAAAATGACACTACAACAACTAGGTACAATACCTTAAAAACACCTCAAAAACCAGCCGCACAGCCAACTTCTGACGCTTTTAATAAATATTGGTATGCTGGCGAAGCAGAACTTACTTCTTTTGAACTAGAACAAGCTCGTTATGGCGAAATCCATAAAGGAAAAGCCGTATTGGTGTATGTAACGGAAGATTTTAATCCTGAAAAGCAAGTAAAAGCAGATCAACGCAGAGACAATAATGTTCCTATTTTAAAGTTAAACGCTACTAAAAAATTCTACACAGGTGTATATCCATATAGCGTAATGACAAGTACATTTTATCCTGTTGCCAACAATCAGCATGCAATTAAAGTCACTTCTTCTATGCAAGAATGGTGTGGACATGTGTTTACACAACTTAATAATAGAGACATATTTGATGTGGAATCCTATTCGTATTTTGAAAGTGAATCTGATCAAAAGTTTTCATTAGATAAAGTTATTTTAGAAGATGAATTGTGGACTCAATTACGAATAAACCCTTCACAGTTACCTGTAGGCTCACAACAAATCGTTCCAGCTTTTGAAACATTGCGCATGAAACATATTCCATTAAAAACTTATGAAGCAACTGCGACGTTAACCAATTCAGATAACATTTCTACATATACTATAAACTATCCAAAATTGAACAGAAAATTAGAAATTTCTTTTAATTCTAGCTTTCCGTACGATATTTTGGGTTGGACAGAAACTGCTTCAAGTGGCTTTGAAAATTCAGCAAAAATAATGGTCACTAAAGCAACGAAAATCAAACAGTTAAAAAGTCCATATTGGTCTAAAAACAGCGTAAAAGATAGCGTTCTTAGAAAAAAATTAGCGTTATAATTCTTACAAAAAAACTCTACATATCACTGCAAACATGTAGTGGTTGTATGGTAAAACCGTAACTAGAAGTTTCGAAATTTCACGAAATTTAAAATAATAATCTGATAAATTATTTACTAAGTATATTTAAGTCATAATTCCACGCTTAACCTGCTGGCTTAGATATCATCTCATTAAGAAAAGGATACAATATGCCCTTATTGTATCCTTTCTGTTTTTTTAACTTTTATATGATGCATCCTGAATGCAAGAAATGATCAATATTATCGTTGTCTTTTTATATTTAACTTAAAAAAGTATCTAAAATATACGAAGATGAAAAACTGTCTATTTTTTGTACTGGTATTCGTTTTCTCTATTTCTTACGGGCAAAATAATTCTTTGAATTCGGATAAAATTTGGGAAAAAGCTAAAGCACAATGGAAATAAAATAAGTTCAATGAAAAATATCCCAATTACATTGGTAAGTACAACTATACTCAAAAAAGATACTATAAACAACGTCACCTTTACCGTTGACTCAACAGAAATTACCATCACAGCAATCGACCTATTTGGAAATATCCTATGGAAAACAGATCCATGGAAAGACAATAAACTACCTATTTATCGACACAACAGACCTGTTATTAAATATTTTGCTTTAGATACGATATCCAGCTATTTTACTGATGAAAAATGGCATGCTGGAAAAAAAGTCATCAGTATCACACACACAAATTCTCAATTTGGTTATGTAGATAGAAAAACTGGCGAATTCTTTTTCTTAGGACAAGATTGAAATCATAATATTTAATACGAAACACCTAACATATCATCAATCGTATTCACGGTTACCGAATGATAGTTTGGACGTGCTTTTTCATAAATACGCTTAGCTTCTTCCAATTTATCAGCACGCTTAAATGCTCTATATAAGGTAGAAACATACCAACGGCGACCAACAGTCATCAAAAAGTTTTCAATGTGTACGTCTACATTATTTGCATGATAATTATGATTAATCGCTTGTTCAAACCAAACCATTGCAATGTATGAATTGGTTGCAGATGAAAACTGGCAAGCATTATCTAAAGTAGTAAACTTTTCAATAGAAATCGTTGCAGGAATGTTTCTTATAAAATGAATCTTTTGCTGAATATTCCAGTCTTTTGCACACAACTCGTGATCACTCAGTGTTCCTTTTTTCCAATTTTCAATCGCTTCTTCTACTTTTTGAAACTTATCGGATACAATTTTTGCCGCGTTTGCAGGAACACCAGCATTATAAACCCAATCATTTATATTAAAAGAAACCTTATTTTTTTCCAATAATTCTGTATTCAAATACTTAATAAACTTCTCTGTTGTCATCGTTGAAAATGCATGTTTATTGAAATATCCTTTCAAGAAAGCATCCATTTTATAACGTCCGACAGTTTCTTCTAGGGTACGTAAAAACAAATATCCTTTATCATATGCAATACTATTCATTCCATCATCAGGATTTTTCCCTTTTAAATCCAACTTTAAATGTGTTGCTTCGGGCTTATCATGAAAACTTTCCAATTGCTCTGCTAAGTCTTGTCTTCCTATAGACGCCAGCATGTTTGCATATTCTTTTCCATATAAAGCTTCCATGATACGCATTTCAAAATACACGGTAAACCCTTCGTTCAACCAGAAATCATTCCAAGTGGCATTGGTCACTAAATTTCCAGACCATGAATGCGCCAATTCGTGTGCAATTAAACTTGTCAAACTACGATCGCCCGCAACAACTGTTGGTGTAGCAAATGTCAATCTTGGGTTTTCCATTCCTCCAAACGGAAAACTTGGTGGTAAAACTACAACGTCAAATTGATCCCACACATATGTACCATACAATTTCTCAGCTGCATTCACCATTTTTTCCATATCTGCAAACTCATAATGAACTTTATCTATCATAGATTTTTCGGCATACACACCAGTTCTAGGACTAATTTCTTTATATACCAAATCACCAACCGCCAAAGCAATCAAATATGGTGAAATTGGTTGTCTCATTTCAAAACTATACTGTCCATTTTCACTTTTTACTTTTGGATTTTCGGCACTCATGATGGCCATTAATTCTTTTGGCACTTTTACCTTAGCAGTATATGTTAAACGTACTTGTGGACTGTCTTGAATAGGAATCCAAGTTCGTGTCAAAATAGCTTGTCCTTGCGTTAATAAAAATGGAAATACTTTGTCGGCTGTTTGCTGTGGGTTCAAAAACTGTAAAGCTTCTGTTTTATCAGTGGTTTCATAACTGATCGCAACTTTTTTGGCATTTTTTGTAATTGGAATCGTCAATGACTGCCCTAATATTGGATCATTTGCACCAAGTGAAAACGCTACTTCTTTTCCATCTACAGTTGTTTGATGAATCTTTAAATTCTTAGCATCAAATACAATTTCAGAAGCATTTGTACTCTCAATACTATATGCAGCTGTTCCTTTGATAACTTCTTTATCAAAATCAACTTCAACATCTAATAAAAGATGCTTTGCCACAGCTTCATTAGGTTTTGCATAGGAATGTGTATCGTTTGCATAAGAATTCGATTTGTTCATTTCTTTTTTAGTAGTTGTACAACTTACTACACAAAGAGTAAACAGTAAAAAAGCAGTTTTCTTTAAAATATTCATGTATGTTTTGGAATTTATATCAAGGTTTCAGTGATTTTCTCAAAACTACATAAATTATTAAAAACACACATAAGTTGTGACTAACGAAATGTTAAGTAAGGTTTTACCATACTGAGCTTTTAGCTTTTTTTTATAAATTTTGTGCGTTAACCATAAAAATTACAATCATGTTGAAAAACATTTCAAATTTAAAAGGAACTGAAGTACTCAGTAAAAAAGAACAAAAAACCGTATGTGGGGGAATAAGACATAGACCTAGTAGACCATGTGATGGAACTGGTGGAATGCCAATAAATTGGTCACAAGATCGATGTTTTGGATGGGGAATTGTTTGGCATAATGGACAATGTTATGCGTGTTATTAATAATTTCTAATTCATTTAAAACCCACTCATTAAGAAAAAAAGAAAATTCAAAAATTTACAATTGAACAAAAAATCAATTTCAAATTTAGAGATGACAGAAATAGTGGAAGCTACAGGACGTGCTTGTCAAGCAGAAAGTATTATTATTTGTGAGGGAGGAAAAACAGAAACAAAGTGTCTATTTAATTCAAATTGTATTTGTTAAGTTTAAAAATAGAATTATGTGGAAAAAACTACAAAAGTTTACAACTAAATAAAAATTCATTTCAAGTCTAGAAATGAATGCTTCCAATTGTGAATACAAATTACAACAAAGTTTATCCATTTAGCAGGATTCCCCATCTATTGATCCTAATTTTATAAGTGATTATTATTACAAAATAACAAAAAGACGAAGGAAATAGTAATCATATTGCCAAACTTAGTCAGGTTGAGGATCTGGAAGTTCTCGCTACTTTGAAGATTATGAAGATTATGAAAAAATAAATTAACTTCTAAATTCAAAAACTCATGAAAAAAAGAACTATTAAAAATTTACGACTCAACAAAAAGTCTATTTCTAATATGGATATTAACAATCCTATTGGTGGTCGCAACTCTAACAACAGAGAATGTTATTCTGAGCAAAATATTACCGCTTGCTATTGGGAACCAAGATGCGAAAGTGTTCACCTAAGAACATGTCGTTAAAATAATCGTATCTTAAATTATTATAAAGTGAACTTTGGTTCACTTTTTTTTGTCACTTTTCATTACAGTGATTATCCTTTATAAACTCCGTGTTTTTCCCCACATAGTTTACATATATGATTTCTTTCTTTGGACAATTGAAACTTAAAATAGATCAAAATGAAAAAAAGAACAATTAAACACCTATCCTTAGGTAAGAAAACGATTTCTACATTCGAAAATGGTGTTATTGGGGGACTGCCAACAACACTACAATCACAAAATTGTCCTGAGCCAATTCCAGTTCCTTGGAGCTTTACTTGCCCACATTCATTGGATGAAGTAATATGTAGGACACGCTCTTGTAACACAGCTTGTTATTCAAGATGTCAAGGGTGCTAATGCATTACGTATGTAAACAAACAAAGCGAACTTCGGTTCGCTTTTTTTATAACTTTAATCTTTTTAGCTTCATAATGAGTTTGCGGAGATATTTAAACTATTTTTGTAACTAAGATTCTAGATTTTTTTGGCATAATGAAGTCTTTTTTTGAGTAGGATAGCCTTAGCTACTTTAAAGAAAAAAGTCAAAACAATAACAAAACAAAATAAATTCTCACCTATATCATAATGTTTAAATCACTTCTATGCAAAAATTCTAATGAAAGTTAAAGAACGTTAAAAATAGAAGTCCGTAGATGAACTTTTCTATTTTTGATGCTATCCAAACCAAAAATGTCCTAATGAGAAAATTATTACTGTTTATTTTTGTGACTTGTGCTATAGTATCGACCAGTTTTGCACAGAAACCTGATAAACTTTCCTCCAATGAAATCTACGAGAAAGTACAAAAATTAAACTTTCTAGGTTCTGCACTATATATAGCTGCACATCCTGATGATGAAAATACGCGACTCATCGCCTATTTAGCAAATAATGTAAAAGCACGAACAGCCTATTTATCGTTAACACGCGGTGATGGTGGACAAAATTTAATTGGTCCTGAAATCCGTGAGCAATTAGGTGTTATTCGCACACAAGAGTTATTGGCAGCGCGCCGTGTTGATGGTGGGCAACAATTATTCTCACGTGCCAATGATTTTGGCTATTCCAAACATCCAGATGAAACTTTTGATATTTGGGATGAAGATGAAGTGTTGAGCGATGTGGTTTGGGCAATTCGAAAGTTTAAACCTGATGTAATCATCAATCGTTTTGATCATAGAACACCTGGTAGAACGCATGGACACCATACAGCATCAGCGATGTTGAGTGTAGAAGCTTTTGATTTAGCAGGTGACAAAACAAAATATCCTTCTCAATTAGCAACTTATGACGCTTGGCAACCTACACGTTTATTTTTTAATACATCTTGGTGGTTTTACGGAAGTCGTAAAAAGTTTGAAGAAGCTGATAAAAGCAAAATGCTGAATTTTGATATTGGAGTATATTATCCGATAAAAGGATTATCTAACAATGAGTTGGCTTCTATTGCGAGCAGTCAACATTTATGTCAAGGTTTTGGTCGACTGACTTCACGAGGAACACAACAAGAATATATAGAATTTTTAAAAGGTGATTTTCCAGAAGATAAAAGTGATATTTTTTCAGGAATTGATACGTCTTGGAATCGTGTAAAAGGTGGAAAAGCTATTGGAAACATTCTACATGCGATTGAAAAAGATTTTGACTTTGTAAATCCGGCTACGCATTTACCAAAATTAATGGAAGCTTATGGAATGATTCAACAATTAGAAGATGAGCATTGGAAAACGATTAAATTAGCTGAAATTGAAACAATTATTCAGGCTTGCGCTGGATTGTACTTAGAAGCTTCGGCAACAGCGTCAAGCGCCACTCCTAGAACTAATATAACTGTCAATATTGAAGCGTTAAACAGAAGTACAGCAGCAATTAAATTGGTTTCAATAACTTCTACTAGCGACAATAAAACAGAAACCAAAAATTTAGATTTATCTTCAAATAAAAGAGAAAATCTAAATCTAGATATCAATTTAGCTACAGACGAGTTTTCTGCACCATATTGGTTATTTGAAAAAGGAACACTGGGAATGTACAAGGTAGCAGACCAACAATTACGTGGATTACCAGAAACGCCAAGACCAGCAATGGTAAAGTTCAATTTAACTATTGAAGGTAAACCTATCACAATTACAAAACCTGTTGTATACCGTTATTCAAAACCAGACAAAGGTGAGTTGTATCAACCATTTGAAATATTGCCAGAAGTAACAGCGAGTTTTGCTGATAAAGTAATTATTTTCTCTGACGATAAAACCAAAGAAATTCCAGTAACTATAAAAGCAGGAAAAGACAATATTGATGGCTACGTTTCTATCATACACCCATACAGTTGGAAAGTATATCCTGCAAAACAAAAAGTAAATATTCAACAAAAAGGAGATGAAGTAACGTTAATGTTCACAGTAGTTCCTCCATCTACACAAAGTGAAGGTGTATTAACTCCTGAAGTTGTTATTGACAATAAAAAATATACACAAGCTTTAAACGAAATTGAATACGATCATATTCCTAAGCAATCTGTGTTATTGCCAGCGGAAACAAAAGTAGTACGCCTAAACATTCAGAAAGGTGGACAATATATTGGATATATTCAAGGTGCAGGAGATGCCATTCCTGAGAGTTTGCGTCAAATTGGATACGATGTAGAAGTTATTGACCCATCAACAATTAATGGCGAATCGCTTCAAAAATACGATGCGGTTGTGGTAGGAATTCGTGCTTATAATACCGTTGACGAATTAAAATTCAAGCAAAAACACATTCTAGAATATGTAAAAAATGGTGGAAATGTAATTGTTCAGTACAACACTAATCGTCGCATCAAAGTTGAACGCAATGAACTCGCTCCTTATAAATTAGAGTTATCGAGAGATCGTGTAACTGATGAAAATGCAAAGGTAGAAGTTATTGCCAAAGATCATTCGTTGGTCAACTTCCCTAACAAAATAGAAGCTAAAGATTTTGACGGTTGGGTACAAGAGCGTGGATTGTATTTCCCAAATAGTTGGGGAACTGAATTTACGCCAATTCTGTCAATGCATGACAAAGGAGAAACTGCAAAAAAAGGAAGTTTATTAGTGGCCAAATATGGAAAAGGAAACTACATCTATACAGGATTGAGTTTCTTCCGCGAATTACCTGCGGGAGTTCCTGGTGCTTATAAATTGTTTACTAATATGATTTCTATTGGAAAAGCACAAATCATAAGCAAGAAACAATTAAAAAACTAAGCCATGAACACTGAAAAATTTGTCTGGAAAAAAATGTATACGATCATTTTGGCGGCCAACTTGGCGTACATACTTTTCTTTTACCTAATCATGAAAATTTTCTCCTAACCTTACCCTATGCAAGCATTAGACTGGACTGTATTAATTGGAACCCTAGCCGCGATTGTTGGTTATGGAACATGGAAAACACGCGGAAGTAAAAATTCCGAAGACTATATTCGTGGTGGAAGCACTACAAAATGGTGGACTATTGGTTTGTCTGTCATGGCAACACAAGCAAGTGCCATTACCTTCTTATCTACTACTGGGCAAGCGTTTAGTGACGGAATGGGATTTGTACAATTCTATTTTGGTGTTCCCATCGCAATGGTGATTATATGTATGGTGTTTATTCCACTATATCACAAACTTAAAGTATATACTGCTTATGAATTTCTGGAAGATCGTTTTGATTTAAAAACCAGAAGTTTAACCGCTACATTATTCCTAATTCAACGTGGACTGGCTGCAGGAATTACCATTTTTGCACCAGCTATTATTCTATCTATTGTATTGGGTTGGAACTTAATTACACTCAATATCATTATTGGAATTCTCGTAATTATTTATACCGTTTCAGGAGGTACCAAAGCTGTGAGTGTGACACAAAAACAGCAAATGTTTGTCATTTTTGCAGGGATGTTTGCCGCTTTTTTTATCACTTTAGATTTAATTCCGGATGATGTAAGTTTTACTCAAGCCTTAGATATTGCGGGTGCTAGTGGGAAAATGGAAGTGTTAGATTTTTCATTTGATTTAGACAATAGATATACGGTTTGGACAGGAATTATAGGAGGAAGTTTCTTGGCACTCTCCTACTTCGGAACCGATCAAAGTCAGGTGCAACGTTATCTTTCAGGAAAATCTGTAAAGGAAATGCGTTGGGGAATGATGTTTAATGGATTGTTGAAAGTACCTATGCAATTTTTCATATTATTGGTGGGAATCATGGTATTTGTATTTTATCAATTCAATCAAGCTCCATTAAACTTTATTGATGCTTCTACAGAGAAAGTATTGGCTTCTGAGTACAGTGCTGAATACAAGACATTACAAGAAAAGCAAGCTAAATTATTCGAACAGAAAAAAACAGTTAGCTTACAATTAGCAAAATCATACAATGATGCAGATAAGAAGCAATTATTACGTTTAGACAGTATTGAAAAAAGCTACAGAGCTGAATCAAAATACCTCATCAAACGTACTATTGATGCTGAATATAGTGCTGAATATGACATTCTGAAGGAAGAAGTTGCTATCCTTGAAAAAAATCCTGAAAGTGAGGCATACAAAGAGAAAAAGGCAGAATTAAAAGCATTATATAAAGACGCAGCAAAGGATAATGAAACCAATGATAGAGATTATATGTTTATCTCGTTCATTCTAAAATATTTACCACACGGATTAATTGGATTGTTATTAGCGGTAATTCTATCAGCAGCAATGTCTTCAACGGCTTCTGAAATCAACGCCTTAGCCACCATTACCTCGATGGATTTATACAAGCGAAATCAAGTCAAAGAAAAAGACGATGCCCATTATGTAAAAGCAACCAAATTATTTACGTTAGGTTGGGGAATTTTAGCAATCATCATTGCATGTTTTGCAAGTTTAGCCGAAAACTTAATCCAATTGGTAAATATTATTGGTTCTATTTTCTATGGAAATGTTTTGGGTATTTTCTTATTAGCATTCTTTGTAAAGAAAGTAAAAGGAAATGCTGTTTTTACTGCAGCTTTAATCACACAAATCCTTATTGTTGGAATTTGGTATATTGACATTATGCCATTCTTATGGTTAAACTTAGTTGGTTGTGTGTTAGTGATGTTTATTGCAATGATTATCCAATCAACAGAAAAGAAAGTAGTATAAATCGTAGCTAAAATACCAAAATTAGTTTATTTTTCAACGCAACCTTTTTAGGTCTTATACATCATAGACGTATAACCGAAACCAAAGATTATGAAAAAATTCATCAAACTAATCATTGCGCTAGCATGTATTCTATGGCTACAAAGTTGTAATGATGATGACTTTACTGATGGAATTGGAAATGATCCAAACCCAGATACTGAGTCTCTGAGAGATGAGCAATTTAAAGCTGAAAACTTTGGAAATTCCACAACTGGAAACTTCATGGGAATCATCATTGACGAAAACGGCGATAAGCTTGAAAATGTACTGGTGACTGTAGGCAATACCACAACCTTAACAGACCGTAATGGAATGTTTATTGTAAACAATGCACAAGTCTTTGAAAATTTTGCATACATCAAAGCACAAAAAGATGGTTACCTCAACGGTTCTAGAGTTGTCATTCCCAAAACGAATGGCACAAATAAAATCAGTATTACACTTATAAAAAGAGAAATAAGACAACGTATTCAATCTGGAATTGTATCAGAGGTTAGTCTTGGGACTACAAAAGTGAGATTCTCTGGCGATTTTATTACTGCGGTTGGAAGCCCGTATGTAGGTCCAGTTGATGTTTCATTGCATTATGTACGACCAAATGCTTTAGCTACATTTACAGAAGCACCAGGAAACTTTTTAGCGCAAACAGCTTCCAATGAAGCACGTGCTTTGGAAACTTACGGAATGGTGAATGTAAATCTATTTTCTCCTTCTGGAGAATTAATAAACATCAACCCTGAAATTCCAGCTACAATCACATTTCCAGTTGATTATACACAAGCAGAAGATGCGCCTGAAACTATCAAATTATGGTATTTTGATGAAGCACAAGGCTATTGGAAAGAAGAAGGTCAAGCCGTAAAAGAAGGTAACAGATATATAGGTGAGGTGACACATTTCACATGGTGGAACTGTGATATTCCTTTTGACGCTGTGCAATTTTGCTTCACGCTCACACCACAAAACAATACAGAGTCAACTCCATATTTTGTAAGTATCAAACGCATTTCTTCAGGTGAATTCATTTATTACGGACTTGTATCATCCTATGAAGCCGAATGCGGACTAATTCCACGAAATGAAGAAATAGAAATTTCTGTAACTGGTGGTATCGATTCACAAACCTGTAATGGTTCTCAAATTCATCAAGAAGTACTAGGTGGTTATGCTACATCAACTTCAGCAAACATCACATTCCAAGAAGATACTACCATTACACCGATTGCAGGAATAGCAACGAATTGTGCTGGAGATCCAATTACGAATGGATATGTATACATAAACAATGTAAACACGTTCAATATTACAGATGGGACCATTAATATTGCGGTACAAACCTGTGCAAATGTGACAGAAACACTTCCGGTACAATTGTTTGATTTTGATACCAATCAGTGGACAATTGTCAATGATGTCTTGATGGATGGGAATCTTATCAATATTGGAAATCTAAGTACATGTGATGAAACTGGCGGTATTTATAATGGCAATGTTACATTGTTGACGCAGAGTGAAGTTAGTAGTTTTGGATCGATAAACTTTAGTACCATTAATGGTGATTTACGTATTGGAGATTCTGCTTCTCCAGGAAACATCAACGATATCACACCTTTGATGTCTTTAGAAGAAGTCACTGGAAATCTTGTCATCTCTTCAAATCAATCACTTGGAACACTAAATGGTTTAGAAAATTTAGTTTCTGTAGGCGGAATATTTATTCAAACCAATCCTTCATTAGTATCATTGACACCACTCAGTAATCTCACTGAGATTGAAGGAACAGTTTCTGTGATTGGAAATAATGCGCTCACGTCTCTAAATGGCTTAAACGGAATTACAACAGCAGGTTTTTTTGGAGTCATTAGCAATCAATCATTAACTTCTATTGATGCCATACAATCGTTAAGTACTTTGGGAAGATTAGTGATTGATAACAATCCATCTTTAAATTCGATTGCTGCATTGAGCAGTATTACAACAGCAACGAGTATTCAAATTTATAATATGCCATTACTTACTTCTCTTGAGGGTTTGAATCAACTTACAAGTGTTGGTCTCCTCAGAATAAGTTATAATGACGGACTCACAAACCTAGCTGAACTTAGCAATTTAGTTACAGTTGACTTTTTATCAATTGGAGGAAATGATGCGTTAACAAGTCTAGACGGTTTAGATAATGTAACCACTTCTGAGTGGATTTTAATTGGACGCGACTTTGAATTTGATGTTATCAATGATGCACCAAATCAAAGTTTGGTTGATTATTGTGCCTTGCAAAATCTATTTACAAACGGAACATATATTGATCCACCTACTAGTATTTTTAATGGAGTAGAAATTATCAACAATCCATTCAATCCTAGTATCCAAGATATCATTGATGGTAATTGCAATCAGTAATTGTACGCAAATAAAACAAATTAGTTAAGTTTTCAAGCAGTCTTTTCGAATTTTCTACATCATATGTAAAACCGAAAAAAATATGAAAAACTAACCAAGCTGTTTTTTGCTGTACTTTGTTTTATCTGATTACAAAACTGTAATGACGATGACTTTAATGGTGATACCACACCAACAAGTCCACAACCCACTGCAGAAGAACTCCGTGACCAACAATTTCAATCAGAAACTTTGGAAATTCCATAACTGGAAACTTCATGGGAATCATCATTGACGAAAACGGCGATAAGATTGAAAATGTACTGGTGACTGTAGGCAATACCACAACCTTAACAGACCGTAATGGAATGTTTATTGTAAGCAATGCACAAGTCTTTGAAAATTTTGCATACATCAAAGCACAAAAAGATGGCTACCTCAACGGTTCTAGAGTTGTCATTCCTAAAACGAATGGCACAAACAAAATCAGTATTACACTTATAAAAAGAGAAATTAGACAACGTATTCAATCTGGAATTGTATAAGAGGTTAGTCTTGGGACTACAAAAGTGAGATTCTCTAGCGATTTTATTATTGCGGATGGAAGTCCGTATGTAGGTCCCGTTGATGTTTTATTGCACTATGTACGACCATATGCTTTAGCAACATTTACAGAAGCATCAGGAAACTTTTTAGCGCAAACAGCTTCCAATGAAGCACGCGCTTTGGAAACTTACGGAATGATTTCTGTGAATTTGTTTTCTCCTTCTGGAGAAGAATTAAATATCAATAGCAATAGTCCTGCAACCATTGAATTTCCTGTAGATGTAAGTCAAACTAGTATTGCTCCAGAAACGATTAATCTATGGTATTTTGATGAAGCACAAGGCTATTGGAAAGAAGAAGGACAAGCTACGAAAGAAGGAAACAAATATGTAGCAGAAGTTTCACACTTTACTTGGTGGAATTACGACATTCCTTTCGATGCTATTAATTTCTGTTTTTCTATAAATCCATCTCATTCCGATACAACAATTCCATACTATGTGATCATCAAACGTGCTTCAAATGATCAAATAATTTATGCTGGAGACATATTTGCTTGTAAAACAGAATGTGGCTTAGTCCCACGAAATGAGGAAATTTTAGTCTCTATCGATAGTCAAAGTGATAGCTGTGATCAACAATTAGTAGACTCTGAAACACTTGGAGGATATGCTACCGATACTACTGTTGAAATTTCATTTACAGAAGAAGTCACTACGACATCCATTACTGAAATTGCTACAAATTGTGATGGTGAACCAATTACGAATGGATACATTTACATAAACGTTGCTCACACTTTTAGTATTACTGACGGAACTATAGACATTGTATATACAAGTTGTTCTGCAGATGTAGTTTCAATTGAAGTATTAGATTTTGATACAAGTCTATGGACCGTTGTTCAAAGTGTAACTGAGGAAGGTGCTAACATAAAATTAGGCACTGTGAGTACATGTGAATCCAATGGTGGTATTTATTATGGAGATGTAACACTAGAAACACAGCAAGAAATAAATGATTTCGAAATATATTGATTCGCTGAAATAGATGGAAATTTAACCATAGGACCTGAATTACATACCAACAGCATTATTGACCTATCTACTTTAGCTTCTTTAGAAATAATAATAGGAACTCTTAATATTCAAAGGAATTCACACTTACCTTCTTTAGCAGGATTAGATAACATAACGTATGTACAAGTTCTGAGGGTTGTTGACAATGAACAATTAGTATCACTAACAGGATTAGAAAGTTTAACAACCATTATTGTTAGTGCGATTAAAGAAGATAATAATGATTTAACCTTCCTTAGCTGGTCTTGAAAATGTAACGCAATTAGATTTTCTCAGAGTTAGTTCTAATGATTCTTTGACTTCACTATCTGGTGTAAATAGTGTTACAAAGTTAATTATTTTAGAAATAGATGCCAATCCTCAGTTGATAGATCTTACAGGTTTAGAACAAATTACAACACTAAGCACTTTATGGATATTAAATAATGATGCTCTAGTAAGTTTGGATGGATTACAGAATTTAAATTTGATTTTAGAAAGCGCATTTGAACCCAAAGTAGCTATAGGAATCACTCCATATTCTGATACTAACGAACCAGCTCCTGATCCAAACTTAGTAGATTTATGCGCAGTACGAAATGCCTTTTTAAATAGCAGCACTACAAATACTCAAATAAATATAGCTATTGGGAATAATGGATACAATCCAAAAATACAAAATATGTTCAGAGGAGATTGTAGTCAGTGAAAAACATAAACTCTTAAAAAAAAACTTTCTACATGTGTGGAAAGGTTTTTTTTGTATTTTCATTGTGAACTTCACATTATGACAAAACTAACTATACTTTACATCTCGGAAGTCTTAAAGTTTTTTTCAGTTCCTGCAGCTGCATTTGAATTTTTAAGTGATCAACATAAACAAAAAATAGAACAATGGGTTACAAAAAAGCTTCCTGATATAGCAAAGAAACTCACAATTTACTTCTTTGTTATTTCACTTACATTATTGTTATTAGCGCATGGAAGTATTTTTTTAGTAATCCTATGTATTGCAATCGGAATTATTGGCTCTAGATATTCAAATATAATCTCTAAATACAATATTTATATACTCCTTATTGCCATCATTTTCTCAGTTTTACAACAGTGGATCATTCCTTAATCTTGGATAATAACATTAGCCTATCCATTAGAATGGATTTGTGATATTTTCCAAAAAGTCTCTATCATCAATAGTTTTTTACCCGATTATAATGCAGAGCAATTTGTAATTAGTTATCAAGGCTTCTTTAGTACATTTAACATAGAAAGTGATATCCAAAATATTTGGGTATATCTTTACAAAACGTATCTATTTGCAACAAAAGGATTATTGGTTTTAATCATAATTATATTGGACGTAATAGCACTTTTGTTTGCAGTTTTGGCTATTTTTTTGCTGTTACTAATACCAAGTTACTTTATCATTCAACTCTCTAAATACCTAAAAAAGATATTCAACATAGAAGAAAAAGTCGTTCCAGTTGCTGCATTTATCATTTGGTCTCTTGGAGAAATTATTGCTTTCTATTTTTCTTCACGTGAGTTTTTTGACAGTTAAACTCGCTATTAAGACTACTGCGAAAGGTCAAAATTATTAACCGCATCTGATATTTCGTATCCCAAACGCAAACCTTCGGTACAATCAATACGCAAATGTACACCTAAAGGCAAACGTGAAAATGCATTTTCTGCAGCCATATCTGAAAAAGTTGTATAACTTCTTGGATCGCCACGAAACTCTGTTCTTCCTTCGTGAGAACGATCTGTGAAATCTGTATTATTACCAAAATGATGAATAAAAATTCCTGCAGCTGCAGAAGCAAACGTTGAATGTCCTGATGGATAACTTGGAAATGTAGGATTTGGCCAAGAAATGAACGGAAACAAATTGGTTTGAAAATCTGGATCAATAAAATTTTGAATATATACACTTGGTCGCATCACCATATATTCATACTTATCTGCCCATGTAGAAACGGCTGCATCATTCAATGAAAATCCTAATTTTAGTAAGATAACTAAAGCTGTTTGATGATCTACATTGTACTGTGTTATCAATTGATTGGCAATAGAAATTTGTCTTCCTGGTGGACTCATCATTAAATTCTCTACATCATTGGACCAAAATTCTGCAATCCACAATCCTTCTGTATCTGTCGTTCGTGCTGCTTCACTGGCATCATACACTTCTTCCATTGCAGCATAGTAAGGACTTGAAGTATCTTCACTATACACAAGTGCAGGCGGAATTGTAGATGTTTCTTCCGTTGAAATTACAAATGTACGCACAGATGACCAATACGGAAACAATCCTCTTTCAGCTTCATCACTATAGGTCCAAAAACCTTCACCAATAGGAGGTTCATACGAATTTGGTTGTGGACTTAAAATTTGTGTTTCTGCTTCTGTATCAGTTTGGCTATAGGCAATTATTTGTTGTGCGATATAATTTCCCCAATCTTGAGAATTTTGGACCACATCTGCATTAACTCCTTGTGTCAAATCTGCTTCTTTTTCCTGACGCAAAATATTAATTTTAGCATCAATATCTGGTCGTACATTATACATAAAATGATCCATAGAAGCTGCATAACAAGCATTTAATGCAATAGCTACATTTACATTAGGTTGACGTTGAGAAAAGTCGATCTCCAATTCGGCATATCGATCTTTATTAGAAGTATAACTAACCATATCTTCCACACAAACTTCAAAAGCTGCCAAATGGATATATGCCAAAGCACGAGTAGTTGCATTTGGTCGCATGCCTGTTGCATATCGATCTAATTCGCACCAAAGTTGATTCCAATCAAGAATCACCTGCGTAATATCATTTGTGACCACAGGTGTAGTAGGTTGTAGCGTAGCATCAAGTTGTTCATTTGAACAAGAAGTAGATACCATAGTAATGGTAAGCACTATAAATAGCACTCTAAAATAAAATCTCATGTTGTTAGGTTGTTGATTTAGGTGATGAATTTACTTTATTTTTCACAACTACACATAAAAAAACGGAGAATTACTTCAGAAAACACCGTAAAAAAGCCTTTCCGTTTCGGAAAGGCTTTCTAATATGTATGAGAGCTCTGATTACTTTGACCACTCTTTTATAGAATCTTTGTTCATCTTTACATAATCTTTATTTCCAGCTTTTTCGGCTAATGCTAATGATTCTTTAGCAATCTTAACTGCTTCAGCTTTTTTACCCATCTTAGCATAGATTAAAGATTGTTGTCTTAAGTACCAAAATCTTGGCTGATCTTTTGTCAATTCTGTTGCTTTATCAATCCACATTTTAGCCTTATCCATATCTTTTCCTTCTTCTAAGTAGTATCTAGCAGCTGAAAAATAATCTCCTGGTGCTGGTCCACCCATCATTTTTTCTATACTAGCAGTTGCTTTCTTATCAGTAGGAACCACGAAAGGAACCACAACTAATGTTTTCTCCCACATGAAAACAATATCTGCTCCATTGCTCTTAAGGTTTGCAATGTCAATTGTAAATGACTCTGTACTGTAAGGCATAGTATTTACAGGTGCTACTGCTTTTGCTACAACTTTAGAGTCATCCCAATTTCTTGGAGTTCCCCAATTGTTAGCATCGCTGTATAAAACAACTTCCCACGTTTTTGCTCCTGGTGTTGTAAAAATAGCATACGTTCCTGCTTTCACAGAAGTACCTCCAATAGTAACATCGTCACCAAATGTAATTTTCGTATTTAAATTTGCACCAGTTCTCCATAATTTTCCGTGAGGAACTAAATCACCAAATACTTTTCTTCCTTTTACTGCTGGTCTTGAGTACTCAACAGTTACTTCTGTTAAACCAACAGTTTGGATCAATTTTGAACTTGGGCTAGGTTGAGGCGTTTCTATTTGTGCTTGAACACTGATTCCCGCGACTAAGAAACATGCCAAAAGTAGTTTTTTCATCTCTATTCTTATTTTAGATTTTTTTATGCTGACGAATTTACGCAGAAACCTTAAGCGTAAATGTTAACAAATACTTAAAATAAGAAATAGTATTTTTGATTTCTAAAAAAAATACCAACGATGAAGAATTATATTTCGGAATTTCTAGGAACATTTACCATGGTTTTTTGTGGAACTGCTGCGATGGTAGTCAATGATATTACAGGGGAAATCACACATCCTGGCGTTGCTATTACTTGGGGATTAATTGTTATGGGAATGATTTATGCATTTGGAGAAATTTCTGGAGCACATTTTAATCCCGCAGTAACAATTGCTTTTTCCTATGCTAAAAAATTTCCTTGGAAAGAAGTTCCAAAATATATTCTATCACAATGTTTAGGTGCTATTTGCGCAAGTCTGCTAGTATTTATGTTTTGGCCCGAAAACGAAACCTTAGGAGCTACTATTCCATCCATTGTCCCTTGGAAAGCTTTGATTTTAGAATTCTTGCTCACCTTCTTCTTAATGGTAACTATTATAAATGTATCTACAGGAAGTAAGGAAATAGGTACCATGGCTGGAATTGCTATTGGAGGAATCGTTTTATTAGAAGCCATGTTTGCTGGTCCTATGACCAAAGCTTCTATGAATCCTGCACGTTCTCTTGGTCCTGCATTAGTCTCTGGACAGCTCACACATTTGTGGCTGTACATTGTCGCACCAATTTTAGGAGCTTTGACTGCCGTGGTGAGTTGCAAATTGGTAAAAGCCGAAAATTGCTGTGACGCTGACTGTTAAAGCATAAATAACCTCATTTCTTCTCCATATTTAGATTTCTTAATTACCGTTTTAAGAAAACTTTAACAATGCTTTCATTTTTTTTGTTCAACTAATTTCAAAATAAGTTAAACAGTATTTGTATTTTTATACTGTTTAAACTCTACAACATGGCAAAGAAAAAAAATATTACACCACTTTTTATTATTTCAGCATATATGGATCATGTCTTAGAACATGGTACACAACCTAAAAATGTATATGCTTTTGCAAAAAACAACAATTTTGATGAAGCAAAATTTTACGAATTTTTCAGTTCGTTTCAAGTATTAGAAGAAAACATATTTACCACATTTGGCACAAACACTATTGCTGCATTAGCCAATAGTGAGGAATTTGCAACATTTGATGCACGAAATAAATTATTGAGCTTTTATTATACTTTTTTTGAGCAAGTTACCGCCAATAGAAGTTACGTAGTACATAGTTTGACTGCAAATAAAAATCAACTTCAATCCTTAAAGTTGTTGAAAGGACTAAAAACAGTATTCTCAAACTTTATTGAGAATTTAGACATCAAAACGCTCGATTTGAATCAAGAACGCTTAGAAAAATTTCAAAATAGAGCTATCAACGAAACAGCTTGGGTACAATTTTTAATGACATTAAAATTTTGGTTAGATGATACATCTTCAAGTTTTGATAAAACCGATCAGTACATTGAAAAATCTGTAAACGCTAGTTTTGATTTAATTGACAATACGCCACTACGAAGCATCGTAGACTTTGGAAAATTCATCCTAAAAGAAAAATTAGATATTAGAGCTTAATGAAGACAATTGATAAAATCCCAATCACCAAAATACAACGTGCCAGTAAGTTAGTTACGACTGGTGCAAAAGTTGGTGTAAATTATTTAAAGTATTATGGTGACAAACTCATAAATTCTGAAGAAAAAGCAAAAGAACGCTTAAACGAATCCAATGCGGAAGATATTTATGACGGACTAAAAAAGTTGAAAGGAAGTGCATTAAAAGTAGCACAAATGTTGAGTATGGAAAAGAACATTTTGCCACGTGCCTATGTGGAGAAATTTTCATTATCACAATTCTCTGTACCACCTTTGTCTCCACCACTAGTCATCAAAACATTTAAAAAATATTTTGGCAAACATCCAAGTGAAATTTACGATTCATTCAATTCCACTTCCATGAATGCCGCAAGTATAGGACAAGTACACGTTGCCGAAAAAGACGGGAAAAAACTTGCTGTGAAAATTCAATATCCTGGAGTTGCCAAAAGCATCTCTACTGACTTGGCACTTGTAAAACCTATTGCGATTCGAATGTTTAACATTACCGGAAAAGGTTCTGACAAATATTTTAAGGAAGTGGAAGAGAAATTGATCGAAGAAACCGACTATTTACTTGAAATTAAACAAAGTAAAGATGTTTCTGAAGCTTGCAAGCATTTGCCAAACATACTTTTTCCCACATACTATGATTCGCTCTCTTCGGAGCGAATCATAACCATGGATTGGATGACAGGGGAACATTTATCTGAATTTACCGCTCGAAATACCGATCAGGAAAAAGCGAATTTAATAGGACAAACACTTTGGGACTTTTATATGTTTCAAATTCATGAGTACCGTAAAGTACATGCAGATCCACATCCTGGGAATTTCTTGGTTTCAGAAAATCATGAATTGATTGCATTGGATTTTGGCTGTATGAAAGCTATTCCAGAAGATTTTTACATCCCTTACTTCGAATTGGCAAACAACGAAACTTTGAACGATCATGAATTGTTTGTAAATAAATTATACGAATTAGAAATACTTCGTGAAGACGATACTAAAGAAGAACTAGCATTTTTTACAGAGATGTTTCACGAATTACTTGGATTGTTTACAACACCTTTTAATACGGAAGTTTTTGATTTTTCGGATGAAGAGTTTTTCGGAAAAATTGCAGATATCGGTGAACGTTATGCTAAAAACACACAATTACGTAATATGAACGGAAACAGAGGCTCAAAGCATTTTATTTACATGAACAGAACATTTTTTGGACTCTATAATTTATTGCATGATTTGAAAGCTGAAAATGTAATCATTAATAATTTTAAAAATATATCATAATGGCTATCATCACTTCTGCTGATATTGAAGCAATGGAGAAAATATACCGAATCAACTTGATCAATAGTTGCTCTGGTTATAAATCGGCAAATCTAATTGCAACAAAATCATCAGAAGATTACACAAATGTTGCAGTATTTAGCTCTGTGACACATTTAGGTTCTAATCCGCCATTACTAGGGTTTATTACGCGACCAAATGTTGTTCCGAGAAACACGTATGAAAACATAAAAGAAACAGGAAAATATACGATCAATCATATTCACAAAACGATAACCAAGGATGCACATCATACCTCAGCAAAATATCCAAAATTTATTTCAGAGTTTGATCAAACAGATTTAGAAACTGAATATAAAAATGATTTTGAAGCTCCGTATGTAAAAGGATGTCATGTACAAATTGGCATGCGTTACATGAATGAATATTTGATTACAGAAAATAATACCATTTTAGTGATTGGCACTATAGAACAGATACATATCAACGATACTATTTTAGAAAATGACGGTTTTATAAACCTTGCGAAAGTTGAAACCGCTACCATTAATGGACTTGATGGATATGCGATACCACAACAACAAACACGCTATCCGTATCAACGTCTCAAATAACAGAAACTATGCGAATTCTACTCACTGGCGCAACAGGATATATAGGGAAACGACTCATTCCAATTCTTTTGGAAATGGGACATTCCTTAGTTTGCTGTGTGAGAGATAAACAACGTGTGCCTCATGAAATCATTTCACATGAACGAATTGATGTGATTGAAGTTGATTTTTTAAACTTGGGTAGTTTGTACCGAATTCCAACAAATATTGATGTGGCGTTCTATCTAATTCACTCCATGTCATCTTCTATGAAATTCGAAAAACTGGAACGCAATTGTGCTGTACACTTTAAAACGTATATGCAAAATACCAAAGTAAAGCAAGTTATTTATTTAAGTGGAATTGTCAATGATCAACAATTATCAAAACATTTACAATCGCGAAAAAATGTTGAAAACATATTGCAGTCAAGTCTATACAAACTTACTACATTTCGCGCAGGAATCATTGTTGGTAGCGGAAGTGCTTCTTTTGAAATTATTCGTGATCTTACAGAGAAACTGCCGGTCATGATAGCACCAAAGTGGATTAAAACAAAATCGCAACCTATTGCCATTAGAAACGTACTGCAATATTTAACAAAAGCTATTGGAAATGAACATGTATACAATCAATCTTACGATATTTTTGGTCCAGATACACTAACGTATAAAGACATGATGTTACAATTTGCAGAAGTTAGAAGGTTAAAGCGTTCTATTTTTACCGTTCCTGTAATGACTCCGAAGCTTTCCTCTTATTGGTTATATTTTATCACAACAACTTCTTACAAGCTGGCCAAAAACCTAGTGGATAGTATGAAAGTAGAAGTCATTGGAAAACCAAGCAATATCAATGAACTTTTAAACATTCAACCAATATCTTACAAAGAAGCTGTACAAAAAGCATTCATCAAAATTGAACAAAACAGCGTTGTTTCAAGTTGGAAAGATTCGTTGATAAGTGGGCGTTTTCGTGAAAAAATATCGCGCTATATCAAAGTGCCAGAATATGGTTGTTTTAAAGATATCAAAAGACGCAAAGTGGTTGACGAACAACTCACCATTGACAAAATTTGGGCAATTGGCGGCACAACAGGTTGGTACCATGCAACCTTTCTGTGGAAAATTCGTGGATATCTCGATAAACTATTCGGCGGTATCGGATTGCGTCGTGGCCGCAGAGACCAAACTACACTTAATGCAGGTGATCCGTTAGATTTTTGGAGAGTTTTATACGCTAATAAAGAAGAAAAAAGATTGCTGTTATTTGCAGAAATGCGATTACCAGGTGAAGCTTGGTTAGAATTTAAAATTGAAAAAGAACATTTATTACAACGTGCTGTTTTTAGACCAAAAGGGATTTGGGGTCGATTGTATTGGTATGCAGTACTGCCTTTTCACGGTTTTATATTCAAGGGAATGATTAATAAACTTGTCAAAAAAAATTAAAAATATAAATGTCAAAAAAAAACAAAATAGAAATCAATGTTGTCCTTTTTAAGCGTGATTTACGACTCCAAGATAATGAGGCGATTCACAATGCACTCATTACAGGACGGAAAACGTTGTTTGTATTTGTTTTTGAAGATATTCTTTTAAATGATCCGCACTATAGTGAACGTCACTGGAACTTTATTAAAGAATCATTAATCGACTTGAATAATTCTTTGAGTTTGCACAATAGTGAACTATTAATTGTACAATCAAACATTAACAGAACTTTGCAGATCATTCAGGAAACTTACAAAATTTCGCATCTGTATTCGCATCAAGAAACAGGCATCAAAGTTACTTATGATCGTGATAAAGGTTTGAAACGTTTTCTACTGAACAATATGATTACTTGGGTAGAAAATATAAATAACGGAGTTTTCAGAGGATTAAAAGATCGTGAAAACTGGATAGAACTCTGGGAAGATTTTATGAATCAACCATTATTTGACTTTCGTCCAAAAAAAGATCAATTGTTTACAAAAGAAGAGGTCGCGCATTTGACAACTTTTTTTCAGCTTCCAAACTTAGAAACCAATCCTGATGCTCCTTTTCAAAAAGGTGGAACTACAATGGCGATGAAGTATATGAATACCTTTTTTAAAGATCGTGGAAAAAACTACAATGCACATATTTCCAAGCCATTACTAGCTCGAAGAAGCTGTAGCCGTTTGTCTCCATATTTAGCTTGGGGAAATTTATCGGTACGACAAGTAATCAAAGAAACAAAACGTTGTATTGACCAAAACATTCACAAAAAACAAATGGAATCCTTTGGATCGCGTTTGCGTTGGCAAGCGCATTTCATTCAAAAATTTGAAATGGAAGACGAAATGGAATTCGTGAGTATAAACAAAGGATACAGAAAGCTAAAAAAACAGATTTCTGAACGCTATATAGAAGCTTGGAAAAACGGAATGACGGGCTATCCATTGGTAGATGCTTGCATGCGCTGTTTGAAGGAAACAGGATATTTGAATTTTAGAATGCGTGCGCTTGTAGTATCCTTCTTTACGCACAATTTATGGCAACCATGGCAAAAAGCAACGATTATCTTATCTCAATACTTTTTAGATTTTGAACCTGGCATACATTTTCCACAAATTCAAATGCAAGCAGGAGAAACTGGTGTAAATCTATTACGAATGTACAATCCAACAAAAAATGGTATTACACATGATCCTGAAGGTATCTTTATTAAGAAATGGGTTCCTGAATTAGAAAACCTAGAAACAGCTTTTGTACACGAACCATCTCGTATGACTCCCATGGAACAACAAATGGCAAACTTTTTTATAGGGAAAAATTATCCTAAACCTATTGTTGATTTACAAGAAACTAGAAAATATGCAAGTGACATTTTATGGAATATGAAAGATGAAACCACAGTCATTGAAGAAAACTTCAGAATCTTAAAAAAACATACCCTAAAGAACCGCAAAAAAAGTTCGTAATGATTGTTAATACAACCTACAAAAACAAAGAAACTGCTGAAATAATTGATACACACTTAGGTGAAGCTTTTTCAATTATACAACGTATTAAAATGAAAGGAATTGGCTCTAAACGAATGATTATTCATAATGTAAGTCCAAAAATGAAACCCTATCTAAATACCGTTGACGATATTAATTATGGAAATATTGAATTACGTCCAAAAGGCATCATTGTTCATATTCACAAAAAACTGAATAGCTTTTCGTGGATCGTTCCTTATTACAGACTTCAAATTTACAATTCCTCATTTTTTAGCATTCATGCAAATGGTAACTTTATTCAGTTTAAAAAAAACAAACTCTACAAAGAAAATAAAGCATTCATAGAAAAAATGCAGACACAAAAAAATACAGTACTTAACGCTACAGATTATTATCAAGGATGAAACACAACTTAAACGCCATACAAATTGATAGAATTATAGAAATGGCCTGGGAAGATCGTACTACGTTTGATGCTATAAAGTTTCAATTTGGACTCAAAGAACAAGAAGTTATCGATTTAATGCGTTCTCAAATGAAAAATTCTAGTTTTAAAATGTGGAGAAAGCGTGTACAAGGTCGCAAAACAAAGCATCAAAAAAAACGTGATTTTATGAAAGGTCGTTTCAAGTGTTCTCGACAAAGTACTATAAATAACAACAAAATAGCCAAACGATAAAGCAATCATAACTTTTCCTTATACAAGTATCAGTAAAAAAAGCTATGATTCTTTTTTAAATCTATTTTATTTTGTTTAACTTTATATTCAAATAATTAAACATTTTTTTAATATATGAAAACTGCTGACGTTTTAAACCAATTGAGTGACACTTCCCTGTCTTTGAATGGGTTTGATCATGATGAAATTGGGGATGAACACCTACTTACAGGTATGGAAACTCCTATGCGTACAGATGCTTTCGAAATGCCAGACAAGGAAAAGAAACAAAAAATTGCCTATCATTTTCAGGAAATTATGGAAACGTTAGGTCTTGACTTAACTGACGACTCATTAAAAGGAACTCCTAAGCGAGTTGCTAAAATGTACATAGAAGAAATTTTCTCTGGGCTTGACCCAAAAAACAAACCTAAAATAGCATTGTTTGATAACAAATATCAATACAATCAAATGCTTATTGAGAAAAACATTCAATTTTATTCAAATTGTGAACATCACTTTGTCCCAATCATGGGAAAAGCGCATGTAGCATACATTTCCTCAGGGAAAGTAATTGGATTATCGAAACTAAACAGAATTGTTCAATATTACGCAAAGCGTCCTCAGGTACAAGAACGTTTGACCAACCAGATTGCTATGGAATTATGCGAAATATTACAAACTGAAGACGTAGCTGTAATTATAGATGCCAAACACTTATGTGTTTCATCAAGAGGAGTTAAAGATGACTCTTCTACAACAATTACATCCTATTATGGTGGTGTATTCAACACTCCCGAAAAAATTCTAGAATTACAAAACTTTTTAAACAATTAAATTATGGCAACTATTTTTTCAGAAGTATCGGACTTTGAGAAAACAAAGTTCATATCAAGAAGTGATAAAATCACTGCAACCCGAGAAGCAAAGCGTTTAATCTTAGGATTGAATGAAATTTACAAGCAGAAAAAAGATCCTGCAATTATGGAAATTATGAAGCGTTTGACTGTGCTTAAAAGAAAGTATGAAAAACGTTTAAAATAGACTTACCCCGAACTCAAGGTTAAACAATGCCAATAACTAGTTCTTATTAGCATTGTTTTCACTGAGTAAAACAACAACAACAACCTATCAATCCAAACAAATGAAAAATATTGTAGTAATTGGAGGTAGTAAAGGTATTGGTGCTGCTATTGTACATTCACAGATACAACGTCACAATGTAATCAATATTAGTAGAACTGCTCCTGAAATAACTTCCAATAACTTAACGCACTATAGTTGTAATATCCTTGAAGATGAACTTCCTGATATAGCAGCAATTGATACACTTATCTATTGTCCAGGAAGTATCAACTTAAAACCTGTTTCACGACTAAAAATTGACGATTTTAGAAATGATTATGAAATCAATGTCATTGGTGCAGTAAAGTCAATTCAAAAATATCTTCCTACTTTAAAAAAAGGAACAACCCCTAATATATTATTGTTTAGCACAGTAGCTACTCATTTAGGAATGCCTTTTCATGCAAGTATCGCTGCCGCAAAATCTGCTGTAGAAGGCTTGGTGAAAACATTGGCTGCAGAGTTTGCTCCTGTCATTCGTGTTAATGCAATTGCGCCAACTGTTACCGATACCACGCTTGCGAGCAAGTTGTTGCGAAATGAAAAAATGATTGAGAACATTGCAGAACGTCATCCTTTAAAAAAGTTTTTGCAACCACAAGAAGTCGCAGATATGGCAGACTTTTTAATCTCTGATAAAGCACGTTCTACTTCAGGTCAAATTTTTACGATTGACTGTGGAATTGTGAGCTTAAAATTATAAACTAAACTATGAACTTTATTGCACGTCTTATCCTGTTCTTAATCATCAATTTTGGAGCATTAGGAATAGGCATTATTTTAATGAATAATGGACCAAGAACTGATTGGTATTTAAACCTAGATAAAGCTCCATGGACACCGCCAGGTTGGGTATTTGGTTTTGCGTGGACAACTGTAATGATATGTTTTTCAATATTCATGGCTAAACTCACGGAGACTAAAATGAATAAAGTTCTAATGCCAGTATTTGCTTTACAATTTATATTGAATATAAGCTGGAATTATGTCTTTTTTAATCAACATAACATCTCTCTTGGAATGGTAAATTTAATTGTACTATTTGCGTTGATTACCATGATGACATTTACAACTAGACCTAAAGAAAAAATATACAGCATATTTATACTGCCCTATTTTACATGGTTGATCGTAGCCAATTCTTTAAACGGCTATATTTTATTTATGAATTAATATTTTATGCGAAAATTTAGCACGAAAGGAATTGTGTATCGGTTACACAGCAAACAAAACCTTCCCATATCTCTTGAAGAGGCATGGGATTTTTTGTCAGATCCAAAGAATTTAAAAACCATTACGCCTGATTATATGAGTTTTGACATTCTCACAGAAGATTTGGGCAAAATGTATCCCGGTCAAATTATCCAATATATTGTAACGCCCATTCTTAAGATAAAAACACATTGGGTTACTGAAATTACACAAGTAAAGCACCTACATTATTTTGTTGACGAACAACGCTTTGGACCTTATTCTATGTGGCATCACAAGCATTTTATCAAAGAAATTCCCGGCGGTGTAGAAATGGAAGATATTATAGATTATAAAATTCCACTTGGCTTCTTGGGGCGATTGATGCATCCTATTTTAGTTAAACCCAAATTGAAAGAAATATTTGAATACCGAACTAAAAAATTAACTGAACTATTTGGAACGTATGAAGGATAATTATGTACTTTTTTGGCATCGAAGAGATGTACGTATCGAAGATAATATTGGTTTATACAAAGCTTTAACTTGTGGTAGTAAAGTGATTCCATTATTTATATTTGACAAAGACATTTTAAGTAATTTACCACAAGATGACGCTCGTGTTACGTTTATACATGAAGAATTAGAAAAAATCAATAATACACTTCAAGAAAACTATGGAGTTTCGTTCATGGTTCAACATGGAAATCCATTAGAAATTTTTCGTAAACTAACACAAAAATTTACCATTACGGCTGTATATACTAATCATGATTATGAACCGTATGCTATTGCCAGAGATGAAAAAGTGCGTGAATTTCTAGCGACCAAAAATATTGCATTTCACAGCTTTAAAGATCAAGTCATTTTTGAACGCAATGAAATTGTAAAAGCAGATGGTAAACCATATACAGTGTATACTCCATATTCAAAAAAATGGCTAGCCACTCTTAAGAAATTTGATTATGAAAGTGTTAATTGTAGTGCTCATTACGGAAACTTTGCTAAAACATCTTTCAATTTTCCTTCTCTTGAAGAGATCGGATTTATAAAGTCTACTATTAAAGTACTTCCATATACAATGACTGAGAACATCATTGCTAATTATGAAGCCACTCGAAATTTCCCTGCTATAGAAGGAACTTCCAAATTAAGTCCACATTTGCGATTTGGTACTGTAAGTGTTCGACAATGTGTACAGAACGGATTAATATCTGAAGAAAATACTTTTTTAAAAGAACTCATTTGGAGAGAGTTTTTTATGCAGATTCTTTGGCATTTCCCTGAATCAGTCACAAACAATTTCAAACCAAAATACAATGGTATCAAGTGGCGTAACAACGAACAAGAATATAAAGCTTGGTGCGATGGGAAAACAGGGTATCCTCTAGTAGATGCAGGCATGCGCGAACTCAATGAAACTGGCTATATGCATAACAGAGTTCGTATGATTACAGCAAGTTTTTTATGTAAACATTTATTAATTGATTGGAAATGGGGAGAAACATACTTTGCAAAAAAATTACTGGATTTTGACTTGGCTCAAAATGTTGGGAATTGGCAATGGGTTGCAGGAACTGGCTGCGATTCTTCTCCATATTTTAGAATTTTCAATCCAACTTCTCAGATTCAAAAGTTTGATAAAGCACACGAATATATTCGAAAATGGGTTCCTGATTATCAAGAATTCACCTACACAACTCAAATTATAGAACACAAAGAAGCCCGTATACGCTGCTTGGAGAGATACAAAAGTGGAATTGAAACCTAAAACCAATCCTTGTTTTGTTTAACCTTTCATTGTTTTTAACAAACAATTAACACATTTTGTTTAACATTATTTAATTTTCTTTAAACAAAATTATTTATATTTGTGGTGATCATTAAAAAAACTAATCACAAAAAGCAACAAATTGTTATGAAAAAGAAAAAAACACTTATCCTTATGGCTTTTGTTATCTCATTATTCACACTAACCTCGTGTAGTGACGATGATAATAATGTAGTTACTCCAACACCAAGTAATACTATCGCAGATTTCGTTGCTGCAAACTCTGACTTTAGTTCTCTAGGAGCAGCTTTAGACAGAGCAGGCTTAACTGGAGTATTAGATGGAACAACAGCCTATACTGTATTTGCTCCAAACAATGCAGCATTTGATGCATTTTTAGCAGCAAATGGTTTTGCTAACTTAGAAGCTGTACCAACTGATGTATTGACACAAGTATTATTGAATCATGTAGTGAGCGGAACAAACACTTCTTCTGATTTAAGTACTGGATACATCAAAACATTGGCAGAAGAAGCTACTACACAAAACACATTAAGTATGTATGTAAATACTAGCAATGGTGTTGTATTAAATGGAGCGGCTACAGTAACAACAGCCAATGTAGATGTTGATAATGGTGTTATCCATGCTGTAGATGCAGTAATTGATTTACCTACAGTAGTAACTTTTGCTACTGCTGACTCAACTTTTGGATCTTTGGTTGCTGCACTAACAAGAGAGGATTCTTTTACATATGTAGCTACACTAAGTACAAAAACATCTCCAGCTCCATTTACAGTTTTTGCGCCAACAGATCAAGCGTTTGCTGATTTAGTTGCGGAATTAGATGGAGTAAATTCTTTAGCAGATATTCCAACAGCTACACTAGAAGCCACTTTAAACACGCACGTTGTTGCGCAAGCAAATGTATTAGCATCTACATTAACAGATGGAATGATCGTAAGCACATTAGGTGATAATTTTACTATAAACACAACTAATGGAGCAACTTTTACAGATTTAAACGGAAGAACTGGTAATATTATAGTGACAGATGTACAAGCAGTGAATGGTGTAATTCACGCTATTGACAAAGTAATTTTACCAAGTTTAGAATAATATATAACTAATGAATTTAACCGCTTTAGTTATACTAAATATTTTGACAATATACAGTTGATAGAATCTGAATTCTATGAACTATTACAATAGAACCAATGACGCTTGTCATTGATGTTCAGGCAGTGAATGGTGTAATTCATGTTGTTAATAAGGTTATATTACCGAATCTAAATTAGGTGTATTAGATTCAAAAAAACCATTTTTAAGACTGATAAGGGTAACTATTTGTTTAGTTACCCTTATTTATTGATATAATTTTGTACCTTTTTGATCCCAAAAGGTAGCCCATGAAACAACTACTTATTATAGTGTTATGTAGTATTAGTTTTTGTCAAGCACAAGATATTGCGTTTGATATTTATTTTGATTCTGGAAAGTTTACATTATCTAAAAAACACACCAAAAGAATCAACCAAGAATTGTCTAGTTTGGATAGCACAACAACCTATAATTTTGTTGTTAAAGGTTATACTGATTTTGTAGATACCGAAAATTTCAATCTTGAGTTATCTAAAAATAGAGCGAGTTCAGTGACTACTTTTCTTAAAAACAACTATAAACCTTTAATCAACTCTATTGAAAAAGAAGCCAAAGGCGAATTACCTACCGAGGAAGAAAAGCAAAATGAACGTATTGGTGTTAAAAAACATCGAAAAGTATCTGTAATTGTTTCTAAAAATGATCATAAACCCAAAGTAGTCAAACAAAAGCAGAATATTTATGTAGTTCCTGTCAAAAAATTACGTGTTGGCGCTTCCTATTCTTTTGGTAAAATTAACTTTAAAACGGGTAGAGTTACACTAATCAAATCATCTAAAAAAGAACTAGAAAAGCTTGCTAGATTTTTAAAGAAAAACCGAAACATTCATATTGAAATACAAGGTCATGTATGCTGTGGTGGCAATGACGATTCTGATGCATTAAATAGTGATACAGGTTTGCAAACACTTTCTGTAGATAGAGCGTATTTTATTTATAAATATCTTATAAGTCGAGGAATTTCTAAAGAACGACTTACCTATAAAGGATATGGGTTTAAGTTACCTTTGCGCTATCCTGAAAAAGGAATTAGAGATCGTAGTGCCAATAGACGTGTTGAGATTAAAATCACGAAAGTGTAGTATAAATTTTCTTCATAAAAAAATGAACCATCTTATCTTTATAAAATGATTCATTTCTATATGTTTATCTAAAAGTACTTTTTACAAACGAACAATCTTTGCGCCAATAGCACGTAAACGTTCGTCTATATTTTCGTAACCTCTATCAATTTGTTCAATATTATGAATCGTTGAAGTTCCTTTGGCAGATAATGCAGCAATTAATAATGAGATTCCTGCTCTAATATCTGGCGAAACCATTGTAGTTGCTTTTAATTGTGATTTAAAATCGTGTCCAATAACGCTTGCTCTATGCGGATCGCACAAAATGATTTTTGCGCCCATATCAATCAATTTATCTACAAAGAATAAACGACTTTCAAACATTTTTTGATGTATCAAGACACTTCCACGTGCTTGTGTTGCTACTACCAATATAATACTTAATAAATCTGGTGTAAACCCTGGCCAAGGCGCATCGGCAATGGTTAAGATAGAACCGTCTATATAGTTTTGAATTTCATAACCATCTGTATGTGCAGGAACATAAATATCATCTCCTTGACGTTCTACTGTAATTCCTAATTTTCTGAATACATCAGGAATTTGACCTAAATCGTCCCAACTTACATTTTTAATAGTGAGTTCGCTTCGCGTCATGGCTGCCAATCCAATCCAGCTTCCAATTTCAATCATATCAGGAAGCATTCGATGATCTGTTCCGCCTAATTCTTCAACACCTTCAATTGTTAATAAATTAGAGCCAACACCACTAATCTTAGCGCCCATTCGATTCAGCATTTTACACAATTGCTGTAAATAAGGTTCGCAAGCAGCATTATATATTGTTGTCGTTCCTTCTGCTAAGACAGCAGCCATTACGATGTTTGCAGTTCCGGTAACAGAAGCTTCGTCAAGTAACATATACGTTCCATGTAACTTTTTCGCTTCTACTCCGTAGAAATAATCTTCTCTATTATATCTAAATTTTGCACCTAATTTTATAAAACCTTCAAAGTGCGTATCCAATCTTCTACGTCCAATCTTATCTCCTCCAGGCTTTGGAATATATCCTTTTCCAAAACGCGCCAATAAAGGTCCAACAATCATGATAGAACCTCGAAGTCCTCGTCCTTCTTCTTTAAATTGTTCAGATTCTAAATATTTAAGATTGATATCATCGGACTGAAAAGTATACGATCCAGGTCCATTTTTTTGAGTTTTCACGCCTAGGTTTCCTAAAAGCATGATGAGTTTATTGACGTCAACAATATCAGGGATATTACTAATTGTCACTTTTTCAGGTGTCAATAAAACAGCACATAAAATTTGTAATGCTTCGTTTTTTGCGCCTTGTGGTTGAATACTTCCTTTTAACTGATGACCACCTTCAATCTTAAAAGTCCCCATAATATATGATATTGAATTTTGTTAGTAACGTTTTCTATTGTTACGATTTTTGTTATTTCGTTGTTGATTTTTGTTAGAAAACTTCTTCTTTTGTTTCATCAGATTTGAAGCGTCTGATAAGTCTTCTTCTTTTGCTGCTAAATCGATTTTCCCATTACTCAATTCAAGTAAATGTTTAAAAATAACAGCATCTTCAACCGTATCTTTATTCCAATTTAAGTAACACTTTTTCATGTGATTTGCAATAGCAAACTCTAAAGCTTCTTTCATTTCGCCTTCATCCCAACTATTAGCCACATCAATCATTCGTTTGATATTATTTCCATAGAAACGATATTTAGGAAAGTTTTGTGGATATCCAAGTGGTTCCGGACGCTCTTGTAATAACTCTTTAGAAGGCTTTGGAAATGGAGATTCTACATCCAATTTAAAGTCAGACATAATGAACAACTGATCCCACAATTTGTGTTGAAAATCAGGTACATCACGTAAGTGTGGTTGTAAATTTCCCATAACGCCAATAATGGCTTTTGCTTGCTTGTTTCGCTCTGCTGCATCTTCTGTAGCTACGGCAATATCGACCATTTTTTGAATATGACGACCATATTCAGGAATAATCAATCGATGGCGTTCTGTATTGTACTCTAGCTGCTCAATCAAAATAAAATGTATTTGTAAGGTATGTTATTGAAGTAAAATAAAGTTCGTGTGAAGATTATTTTGTGATTGCAAAATAGTAAAAAAAATCTATATATGTCAGTAGTTATAAAGAAATTATGCCTTCTACTTGACTTGCTTCCTTATATTTTTCAATAACGGCGTCTGCGCTTTTCATCTTTGCGGTAATAGTTACGCTTGTGTATGTTCCTTTTGAAGACTTTTTTGTATCAATTACAGCTCCAAGGTTATCAAAAATTTGGTGTACTTCTTTTATTTTTTCATCACTAGAAGGTACAATGAATTTGTACATATACAGCGCTGGAAACTTTGTAGTATCTTCTAACTGTGTTTTTAATTTTGCATAAAACGCTTCTGGATCGTTTTTTAAACTCATGCTGTCTTTTTTTTCTTAATGAACTGCAAAGATACAGCTTCTTTGAAAACTTTTGCTGTTTCTGCTATTTGATTACTTTTTTGATCATTATTGCATTATTCATCGTAACCTTTAAAAAGTAAGTTCCAGAGCTTAATTGTGTGACATCAATACTAGTTTCTTGTAAATTAGACACTTCTTTTTTTGTTAGCATTCTACCAAAACTATCAAGTAATTCAATAGCTTGTATAGGTTTTTTAGAAGTTATAGAAAGTTGATTTTCCACAGGGTTTGGAAAAATTTGTAGTGTATCTTCAGTAACTTCATCTACACTTAAAACGCAATTAATCTGTGCACCAGGTTCTATCACTAGTGTTCCATTATTTACAGACCAATGTTCCCAAGTTCCTCCAGATCCAGTTTTCCAATCTCCTAAATCGAAGGCATTACTTCCGGTAGTGGTCCCTTTTACTTTATAAACTTTCAATGCTTGTCCACCTCTATCCCAATGTAAAGGAGTATTAGGTTCACAGGTTTCTGGTAGCATATCAGAAAGTTCACAATTTACTTGAATAAAATAGGCATTGTCATCAAAAGAAGGATAATCGCCAAAAACTCTAGCTGCACCATTTTCGTCAATACAAACCGCTGTGTATTCATCACAGGCAATTCCTTTCATGTGAATAAAACCAGCACTACTATAATCTGCAAGTATTCGGGCTAAAAATGTGGTATGACGACCTCTACGGTCAGGATCATCATAATGTGTATCTGTAATCACATCATTTAAATACCAATTATTCAAAAAAGGAGCATTTGGAACTGTTAAATCACTATCGTACGGATTTGCCAAAGCTTGTGCAGAAGTAATTGTTCCATTTTCTGCTGAAAAATAAAATCTACCTAAAATTGCCATTCCTGCACTGGTACCACCTATGACTAAGTTTTCAAAATTGACAGCGTTATTGATTAAATTTTGCACTTCTGTATCGCGCCAATACGAGATATAATTCCACTGATCGCCTCCAGCAAACCAAATGGCTTCTGCTTCTTGAATTCTTTGCAATACGTAAGTATCATAACTCGCCGTACTGTTATTAAATACAATCGTTTCCACAGAATTCACCGTCACACCCAATTCCGAATACATATAATTATTATATCCGTCTGATCCGCTCGCACGAAGCACTAACACGTCTCCTCCATTGGCACGTTGCAAAAACCATTGCATTGCTTCGTCAGACTCGGAAGCGCCGCCCATTAAACACGAACCACCTAAAGGAATTACCTCAACACTTGTGGCACTTCCTGTTCTGTAAGATGTATATGATTGTGCAAAGCTGTTTAGCGTAAATAATAAGCATAAAGCAAAGGTAAAGTTCGTTTTCATAAATAAAGTCGTGAATTTCAAATGTAGGGAAAGTTACACTACTTGCAAAGGAAACTTGTATGGGAATAAATTACTTTTTGTGCTGTTTTGGTAGACTTTTCACTCCTTTAATCTTGGAGTATTTACAGCAAATTTTTTATCAATGTACAAGAAACCTTGTTTTTTGTTTAATTTGACAAAAACAAAACCTCTTGGGAAAATTATTTTTTAGATCTGATCATCATTTTGGTCATGAAAATATTATCAAATTTTACAATTGTCCGTTTAAAGATGTACAAGAAATGAATCAGGTTCTTATTGAAAAATGGAACGAGAAAATAAAATAGAACGATTTTGTATATCATCTGGGGATTTTGGGTTTGGCTCTACAAAGAAAATATCTCCTCTATCTTAGATCAATTGAATGGTAAAATTCACTAATTGTAGGAAATCATGAAAAACCTGCATTACAAAATCCTCATAAATTTGTCTGGATAAAGGATTTCTTTGAACTAAAAATAAAGGATACAGATTGTAAAAACGGGTATCAAAACATTATCTTATTTCATTATGCAATGCGTGTTTGGCGAAGCGATTTTAGAGGAAGTTGGCATTTATATGGCCATAGCCATGGAAATTTAACAGACTTAGAAGATCGCTTGTGCTTTGACATTGGAGTAGATTCTCATGATTTTTATCCACTTTCGTATGACGAAATAAAAGCAATCATGAAAAAAAATGTACGAACTAATTAATAAAAAGCAGACCGCATCATACTCAAATATACATGCAGGCCACCATTAAGATTCATTAAAATCTTGTATTATTGTTGTTGTTCAATTTTAAACCAGCCATTCCATACACCTCCTGTTTGATAGCATATAAAATATTCTCCTGCTTCAGTAAGCGCTACTACCTGAATTTGACCTCTCAAATCAGTTGTAGCAGCTACTCTGACAGCTCCATTCAAAGGTTCTCTCGAACCTCCTGCAACTCCGAAAAGTGCCTCTGCTTGAGACCATACTAATTTATTTCCTGCTTCTATTTGCCATGTGTGTGCTACATTCTTTGCTTCGTCAACATAAAAAGCTTCTACACGTCCGTCAGAATTTGTTGCAATAACAAAATTGTTCATAATTTATAATTTTAGGTTTCCTACTCTGTTTAAAATTGGCTTTTCGGGTTTCACCTGTAAAAACCAAAAAAGAGAATAACGAATTCTTTATTTGATCTTTATAACAATTCAAAGATGCGACCATTCTTCTTATTTTTATCAGTAGGAATTGCTTGTTTTTACAAAACGGATAGAACTACCAATGTGTAGGAATAAACTATTACCAAGAAGAAGTAATCACCAAGCAACTAGCAAAGCTTTTATTATCCCCTTAAAATTATAATTAATCCGTCTATTTCTTGAGCAATTTAACCGTGTGAATATGTACTCGTTTGAGACTTTAATTAAATAAACACCTTTACTCAAATTACTTACATCAAACTGTAATTTTGGTTCTTTCATTTCAAATATTTTAATTTTTTGTCCTTGAAAATTAATTATTTCTACCTGATATTGCCCATCAAAATTTTCAAGATAAATTGTTGTTATATCTGTGACTGGATTTGGAAACAAAGAAATATTTTCTGATGCAGCCTCTAAGGTTCTACTTTTACTCTCATCTGTGTTATTGACTAAATTTTCCCAAGGACTTGTACGCTCAGACTTAAAGCTATTCGACCTGTTAGGCTCACAAGGATGGATAAATGCATCAAATACACTTCCATTTTGAGCAATAAAATCTGGATGTAAATCAATAAAATCTCCTGCTCTGTATTTCACATTTTGTTCAGCTTGTATTGTTGCAATTGAATGAATTTGTCTTCGAGCTTCTTTAAAGACATATGAATTCCCATATGTTCCAGACTCATAAAATATTTCGTCTTCTGGACAAACAAAACAACCTTCCCAAAGTCCTCTGCCAAAAGTTCCTACTCGCAATTTATTTAGTATATAGTATGGTTTTATGCCTCTTTTTTCAATATTAGGAAGACCAGTTCCTACTAGTGTCCAGTTGTAGTTTCCTGTATCTAAATCACTTCCATGTAAATAAAAAATACCACAATCTTGAACCACATAAATTCCTTCGTGAGTACCTTGTTCAATGGCAATATTATAATCATTTGCATGTTTAACACCACATTTAGGTGAATTACCAGTAATGTCAGTATATATCATATCTCCTTGACTATTTATATCAAGCATAACTGCTCTATATTCTGAATAAGAAGTATCAGTATTACCGCTAGTGGTAAAATAATACCTGCCATCTATATAATGGCTCTCTTTTACACTTCCGAACGCTGTGTTAATAATAGGCTGCCCTGTGTCATAAGGCATTTTAATTTCAACCCAGCTACTCATAACCACCTGAGGATCTAAATCATTAGCTTTATTGCAATAGAACAACACTTGGTTACCTCCATTTGTAGTAAATTCTACACCATTTGCAAATAGAACATTATCATTTTTTTGTGAAGCACTTAGTTGTGTTAGTATAAGGTCGTTACCATTGGGTGAAAATTGAGAAAAGTTAGATATCTTGGTTCTAGTTGTTGGAATGATTCCAGGGACCAGTTCGGTTTTATAAACATTCCCAAAGTTAACACTATTCTCTACTCCATGCGAATATAATACAGTTCCATCCTGAGCAGGTTCATACCATCCATTATAATTAGTTGAATACGCCGACGGGAAATCTAAATCTACAGATGGAGCATAATAATTTGCCGAAACAAAATCCGTTGTTACTGTTTGACCACTGGCAAAATAAAATTGATATTCATCCTCATCTATTATAGTAGCACCAACTCCATCTGATATGCCAGAGAACATATTCCAGTCATGGGTTAAGTTCGGTTGGTTATACGAACTATTTAATCGGGTGGTACCATCATGATCTAAAGAAAGTAATATTTTATTCAGATCATTTTCACTATGATCAAACTTTTGAACCATACCAACTCCTAGCCCTAGGTCTTTACTTTCCCATGTTACGCCATTATCTAAAGATTTAGATATACCTCCATGATGCGCCACCCATACTTCATTTTGATGTTGGGAATGTGGATGCCATAAAAAATGTTCTTTATCATCGTGTAGTCCGCTGTTTGTGGGTTTCCCTATATTATTAATAAAACCATTATTGGTTCCAGATAATCCTAGTTTAAAAGAATAAATATTTTTTTATCATCAAATGGATTTACGGCAAAAGCAAAACAAGCACCGAAATTTGATGAACCTTCACTTTCAGATTGTAACATATGTTCTGAGAGATTAAACAATCGTAAAGACCAAACTTGTTTCAAATTGCCAGTCTTAATATTGCAATGGATCTTTGCTTTGTATGGATCTGCGCCTGAGGATAAATTGGATGGAGAAAATTCAAATGTAGCTGCTTCTTTCTCAATGGAACTGAATACTTCTTGACTTGTTTGCCAACCATTTTGTGTTACATACGTCTTTACACTAGAGACGTTTGCCGTGCCAAAATTTTCTATTACTTGAAAACTAGTTGCAAAAAAATTTCCATCTGGAAATAGTTCGTCAGATTTTATAATTGCTACATCGAGACATTCAATCATACTAAAACCATTTGGAGACGAAGGAATAAAAACTTCTTCTAATTTATTCGGGTTATCAGGATCATTAATATCGGTATACTTATATAACCCTTTGGACTTGGCAATAAAAATTTCGTCTGGATTATCTGAATTAAAGATTACTTTATTTATCTTTCCACAAGACACTATATTTGCAGATAGAAGTTTATGCCAGGTTTGCCCATAATCTCTAGAAATTAAAATTCCACCATCAACACCTAAACGATGAGATTTTCCATTAAGGTCACCTCCTAATGTTGAAACAGCTACGATATTACCAGGATAGGCTTCAGAAAATTCTGCCCATGCTACTGCAGAAGTATCCCAATTATCGCTAACGCAAGTCCATAACTCTCTTCCATTACTGCTATAAAAAAGACCACCAAATGTAGATCCTACTAACATGCTTAATGGATCATTAATATCTATTCTAATAAATTCAGTATGGCCTATTGCATTTAAACGAGTTTGAGTCCCTGTAGTAGGATTTAATTGACTTCCAGAAGATTTTACTACTGGTTCAAATTCTTCCCACTCGCATCCTTTTACTGACAAATTCTTAATATCTGATTTACTATCTAACGAAGAAAATAATGTTTCAAACTATAATCATAACTTACTAGTTTTATTTCCCAATCTGAAATAAATCTTATAAAATCAACGTATGGACTACCTTCTGTTGCCACTCGCTCAATTCCATAAGTTTCAATCTTTTTTTGTAAAATTCTAAGTCTTCTTTTTTATATCGATAAAATTATTTAATCCCAAAATAAATTGATTGGGTTCATTTGGATTCTCTCTACCTTCTCTTGAGGTATTTTGACCAAAAGAAACTTGAAACAAGAGCAAGAAAATTATAACTTGTATTTTACGTGTCGTTTTCATAATTGCTCAATATTATTTGATTCCTTTATTTTTTAATAAGGCTTTTATTTCTTCATTTTCTTTTTTAAGTTGAATCACATAAAGTGTTATCTCTTCTATTTTTTCCATGAGTTTGGCATCCATTTTAGCAACATCAATTCCTGAATTTACAATTTCTTCTGCGCTTGGAACATTTGGTAAATGTCCTTTTTCTTGAATGTGTTTTTCGACTTGAAAAAGCGTTTATAAATGGTAGTCATCTTTAAAAACGCAATCGGCCCAATCATCACTTGATCTAACTGCTACTCTAGCTTTTTCAGTTAAAATTCCTCTTCCTACATATAAGTTGTAATCTCCCGATAAAGTAGCTCTTGGGAAACTGTTTGGATTATTTGGATCAAGTCCAATACTTACTTTTCCGTTATCTGCCAAGAACAAAAAATGATTTCCAAAATCACCTCCATTATTTCCATTTGTACTTCCATCTGGTTTCCAAAAATTAAGGCCAGAAACACCGTTAGACACATACTCTATTCCCTATTGAACATTTGGAGCATTGACATCTCCTCCAAAGACCATCATAGGTCCGCCATAAGAATTGTTTCCTGTAATTTGAATTCTACCACTATGGACATGAAGCTTAGTGTTGGGATTCTCCTCTCCTATTCTGACTCTTCCATTAGTTCTTACTACAAATTGACTAAAATATGAGCCTTGGTTAAATCCTGATTATCGTAGATGGAATAATGTATTTATATTACTACCAACAAGAAATGTAAATGGACTCGTTATTCTTAAAACTGATTCCATTGTTGCTTCTTCAGGAAGAATAATGTCTGTTTTTGCTGTTGGAGTTATAGTCCCAATACCTACATTCCCATCATCTGGAAATATATTTGTTTGAGAATACGTAAAGTTTACTATAATTAAACTTATTGTTAAGAGTAAGTTGTTTTTTGTTTTCATAATGATGATTTTAATAATAGATATGGTATGGTTATATTTTTAAGTATTTCTAATTGTATGTATATGCATTTTCAGAATAGAGAGAAAAAAAGCGAACCGAAGTTCGCTTAAAACATTTTTTAACCGCCAACATCACAATTAGTAGGTACTCCTCCTTCAGGGTTTCTACTTGTATGTGCCCCAAAAGTGTCACAGCCATCAAGACTTTTTGGTTGTTCATTTAGACAATTAACTCCCATACAATTAGTAACATCTTCTGTACCTTTGTAACCTCCTTTTAATTGTGCAAACTGAAAATTGGAGACTAATCGCTTGTTAAGCTTTAATGATTTTAAACTTTGTTTTTTTATAATGTCTATTTTTAATGTTAATATTAAATGTGATATAGCTGTATTCTTGTTTGATTTTAGCAATCCATTTTTGTAAACTCTCTTCATGCGCATACTAAAAATGAAATGTCGTTTCGCTGTTTTCTCGTTTTAGATTGCTCTATTAATTTTCCGAACTTGGGTAGAAGTTTTTCTCGTTCACTCAACATCTTTCATATTTCAAAATATTTTTATAGCAGTATATATTCTGAATAAATGTTGACTCAAAGTAAATGTGTTGATGCGGATAAAAAAAGGAATGTAATTAGTGTTTCATAAAAGATCAATTGCGTTTTTATAAAGCATAAATAAAATATTACCTGTGAGTTTTTTCCATTTTTACAGGCCTGTAAAACCGTACAGACGAATTAATTGATTTATGTGATTTTCTTTTGCAATGGGACCACCAAGCAAAAACAAAAAATTTCATATTCCTATCATTTTGCGTAATTTTACCCCATAAATTATTCAGATTGAACACGAAAAGAATACTTATTATTGGTGGACCTGGCACAGGGAAATCTACTTTAATTACAGCATTGGAAGAAAAAGGATATGTTTGCTTTCATGAAATTTCAAGAGAAGTAACAGCTGCAGCACAAAAGAAAGGCATTGAACAATTATTTTTAACGCAACCATTGTTGTTTAGCGAGTTGTTACTAAAAGGTAGAATTCAACAATTCAAAGATGCAGGAACACTCAACAATCGCTATGCTTTTTACGATCGTGGTATTCCAGATGTTGCTGCATACATGGATTATACTGGAGACGAATATCCTGATATGTTCCGAGATGCCTGCAAAGACCACGTGTATGATGTAGCTTTTATGTTAGCGCCTTGGAAAGAAATTTATGAGCAAGATAACGAACGCTATGAAAGTTTTGAACAAGCAGAAACCATCCAAAAGTACTTGATTACTACGTATGAAAGTTATGGCTATTCTTTGATAGATGTTCCTTTCGGAACAATTTCAGAACGTGTTTCATTCATCCTAAATACACTTAATACGCACGAATGACCAAACCGCTTGCACTTCTAGAAAAATATTGGGGACATACTTCGTTTCGTCCTTTACAAGAAGAAATTATAAACGCGGTTATTCAACAAAATGATACCTTAGCTTTATTACCTACTGGCGGAGGAAAATCTGTTTGCTTTCAAATTCCTGCCTTGGCTATGGACGGAATTTGCATTGTGATTTCTCCTTTAGTGGCTTTGATACAAGATCAGGTTGCCAATTTAAAAATTAATGGAATTAAAGCGATTGCCTTAACAGGAGGCATGAAAGCTTCTGAAATAAGTGATTTATTAGACAATTGTGTATACGGAGATTATAAATTTTTATACATATCACCTGAACGTTTACAGCAAGAAATCATTCAGGAACGTATCAAACAAATGCCTGTCAATCTAATTGCTGTAGATGAAGCACACTGTATTTCACAATGGGGAAATGATTTTCGTCCAGCCTATAAAAACATCAATACGCTAAGACAATTACTACCCAATATACCTTGTATCGCATTAACGGCAACAGCAACACCAACGGTAATTGATGATATTGAAACGAGTTTACACTTAAAAAATACAGCCAAGTTTCAACAATCGTTTGCACGTGAAAATTTAGCCTACACGGTTTTAGAAACTGAAAACAAGATACTCACTATTGAAAAAACCTTGCGCAAATACCCACAATCTTGTATTGTGTATACGCGCAATCGAAAAAGTACGATTACGATTCACGAATCACTTTCCAGAAAAGGATTTACAAGTGTATATTTTCATGGTGGACTTTCGTCAGAAGAGAAAAAAAGCAATCTTCAAAAATGGTTGAGCGGAAAAGTACAAACAATCGTAGCCACCAATGCCTTTGGAATGGGGATTGACAAACCTGACGTAAAAAATGTGATTCATGTGCAATTGCCAGATAGCTTAGAAAATTACTATCAAGAAGCAGGACGTGCAGGACGAAATGGTGAGTATGCAAATGCTATCATTCTAACAGATGCAAACGATATTGATACTTTACAAAGACAATTCATACACAACTTACCAAGTGTTGATTTTTTGAAGCTTGTATTCCGCAAAATGTGCAGCTTCTTTCAAATTGCTTATGGTGAAGGTTATGATACCAAACACGCATTGGCTTTTTATGAATTCTGTAAAGCTTATCAATTTCCCACACAAAAAACATATACAGCATTACAATTATTGGATAGACATAGTGTGATTCAACTTTCGCAAAATTTTCATCGAAAAACTTCGTTACGATTCAATGTCGATCAATTCAACCTAATGCAGTATTTAGATAAGAATGCTAACGTAAGCTTGATAGCACTAGCTATTTTAAGGACCTATGGCGGCGCTTTTGAACAGAAGATAAACATCAACACACACTTCTTAGCACAAAAATTAGGCATTCCCAAAAATAAAATTACGGAGACCATCCAGCAGTTGGCAAAAGATGAAATCATTCTTTTAGACAAACTACAAACCGATGCCGAAGTTACCTTTTTAGTAGCTCGTGAAGATGATAAAACCATTCATCCAATCGCAAAAGAAGTTAGGCAACAAAACGAATTAAAAAAGAAGCGTGTTCAAGCTGTTATCAATTTTATAAAGGACACTGGCACCTGTAAAAATATACAACTACTCTCCTATTTTGGAGAAACCACTAAGAAAGCTTGCGGAATTTGTTCTGTTTGTAAAACAAAAAAAGCAAGTACGCCGACAAATGAATTGCAGTTGCTCGTACGTGATGAGATTTTAAAAGTACTAAAACAACAACCTATGACCTCAACTGAAATTTGTGCTGTTATACCGTATAGAGAAAATCTTATTTTAGAGATAATTCAATTACTTTTGGAAGCTGAAACAATTACATTATCAGAAACAAACACTTATACCATATAATATATGAAAGATTTGAGAATCGTTTTTATGGGTACGCCCGATTTTGCCGTTGCAACACTAAAAGCATTATTAGATGCAAAATATAATGTGGTTGGTGTTATTACTGCGCCAGATAAACCTGCTGGTCGTGGACGTAAGTTGCACCAATCTGCCGTAAAAAAGTTTGCCTTAGAAAACAACTTAAACGTTTTACAACCCACCAACTTAAAGCGCACTTCTTTTGTGGAAGAATTAAAAGCGTTAAATGCGAATTTACAAATTGTAGTTGCCTTTAGAATGTTACCCAAAGTGGTTTGGCAAATGCCCAAATACGGAACCTTTAACTTACATGCTTCGTTACTTCCAAATTATAGAGGCGCTGCACCAATTAACTGGGCTATTATTAATGGTGAAACAAAAACGGGTGTTACAACATTCTTTATTGATGAAAAGATTGATACTGGTGCTATGATTTTTCAGGAAGAACTTGCTATTGATCCAAAAGAAAATGCAGGTTCTTTACATGACAAATTAATGAACATTGGAAGTGGCTTAGTTGTAAAAACCGTTCAACACATAGAAAAGGATGATGTCACAACAACCTCTCAAGTAAATTCAGAGAATATAAAGACCGCATATAAAATTCACAGAGATACTTGTAAAATTGATTGGACAGATACCATAGACAATATATATAATAAGATTCGTGGGTTGAGTCCATATCCAGCTTCTTGGACTACCTTATATAATGGAGACAAAACCTATACCATTAAAATATATGAGGTAGAAAAGGTAGAAGAATCGCATTCAAGTGCTGTGGGAAGTGTTGTTAGTTCTAAAAAAGAAGTAAAAATTGCGGTAAAAGAAGGATACATTATTGTAAGAGTTTTACAGCTTCCAGGAAAGCGTTCTATGGAAATTAGTTCCTTATTAAATGGTTTTACTTTCGAAAAAGAGGCAACAGTCTCGTAACCCTTATGTTTACTGATATGAGAGAAAAACAACAAAAAATAGGCATGTTTATTAACAATCGTATGAAGTTATCAACAAAAACCGGCTTTTCCCGCGCTATTACTTGCATGGCAAAGAAATCCGTATAAATTTGTAGTGCTTTTAAAAATAATGTTTAACCAACAATTAATAATTCAACGATTATGAACAAAACAGAATTAATTGACGCAATGGCTGCTGATGCAGGAATTTCTAAAGCTGCAGCAAAAAAGTCATTGGAATCATTTTTAGGAAATGTAGAAGGAGCTTTAAAAAAAGGAAATAGAGTTTCTCTAGTAGGATTCGGATCTTGGTCAGTTTCAGAAAGAGCTGCAAGAGAAGGAAGAAATCCACAAACTGGAAAAACTATCCAAATTGCTGCAAAAAAAGTAGTAAAGTTTAAAGCAGGATCTGATTTAGGAAAAGCAGTAAACTAATTGTATTTATACATAAATTAGGCAAAAAGCACTCAAAATTGAGTGCTTTTTCGTTTTTATAACTGTATTAAAAAGTATCATATTTGATTATTTCGTTTTTTTTTTATAGATTTAAGTAACCTAAAAAAACGCAAATGATAGCCTTAAAACCCGATAAAGGACATCTTTTAATTGCTGAACCATCTATTATTGGAGACGTATCTTTCAACAGATCAGTTGTTTTACTTGCTGACCATACTGAAGAAGGATCTATTGGCTTTATTTTAAACAAACCATTAAACGTTCATCTTTCTGACTTAATTCCGCAATTTTCAAACGCTAAAACCACATTTAAAGTGTATAATGGCGGACCTGTAGAACAAGATAATTTATATTTTATTCATAAAATACCACATTTGGTACCTAATAGTATCGAAATTTCGCTGGGGATTTATTGGGGCGGCGATTTTTCTTCTATTATTAAATTATTGGAAGAAGATAAATTACAGCAAGATGATATTAAGTTTTTCTTAGGCTATTCGGGCTGGCATGCGAATCAATTGAGTGAAGAATTGAATTCAAATTCTTGGATCATTGTGGAAAATGAATTCAAAAAGGAAATCATTTCCAAGTCGTGCAAGTCTATTTGGCGTAATAAGATGATGGAATTTGGTGGCGAATATTTGATTTGGTCAAATGCGCCCGAAAATCCGAGTCACAATTAGGCTTAGCATTTTAAATTTATAACTCATAAAACATCAAAAGTTGTAAATTACACTCTTGATTTTTTGTGAGTTGTTTCTTTAATATTTTACTTGTACCAAAGAAAAAAGCGTTTTTAAGCTACGCTCCTAACCTGATTCTCATATTCAACTTCGCTATTAAATCTCTTGCAACCGTAGCTGCAAACTGTTTTTTGCGGTATTTTGTAATTGGTACAATTCCTCGAATTACATTCGTCACAAAGAATTCATCTGCTTTTTGAATTTCAAAAGGTGAGATACTTTCTTCTTTTAATTCGTAGTCGGAGGTTTTTTCTAAAATTTCAACCAATTGCTTACGCAGAATTCCTTTTAAACATCCATCGGTAATTGGAGGTGTTTTGATAACATTCCCTTTTACCAAGAAAATATTCCCATTAAGCGCTTCTATGACACTTTTATCTTCATTTACAAGCAAACAGTTATCCAAATCATTTTCTTTCGCATAAATGCTCCCTAATACGTTTACAATTTTATTATTGGTCTTAAGAGTAGAAAGCAATCCTTTGTTGACATAAAAATCTTTATATAAATCTACTTCAAATCGTTCTTCAGATAGTAAATAAAAAGGAGACGCAAGTGAATTTACAGTAACTATATATTCGATATCATTAGAATCTGGTAAATATAATCCACCATTTCCCCTATAAATCGTTAAACGCACACGTGCATTTGTAAGCTCATTTGCTTTTAAGGTATTGAGAATTTCTTCTTCTAGGTGTTCCATAGTAAAATTCATAGGAATTTCCATTCTTAGAATACGCATCGATTCCATTAACCTAAAATAATGATCTTCCCAAAAAAGGATTTTATTGGCAACGACTCTCAGGGTTTCAAAAAGTGAATCTCCATACTTTATCCCTCTATTTTCTGCATCTAAGATAGTTGTATCGTTGCTGATGTTTCCATTAAAATTAATCATAAAAAAAGCCTTGATTTTCTCAAGGCAAATATAGCTTTAATAAATGATTTTCTTAGCGTGAACCTAAAACTTGTTTCAAACTTCCAATTTGATTTTCCCACAACATTTTTGCTTCTTCTAATTCATCCTCTTCGCAGTGGTCAATAACTATTAAAGATACATCTTTCGTAATTTCATCAACGACTATTTTCATTTCAAAATAATACGAGGTATCTTCATCATCTTCCCATTGGAAACGGATGCGCTCATTGTTTTTCTTTCCAAGGAGCTTTGCCATTTCTTCACTATCGTCCCAAATAAATGTAAAATTTTCTCCACGTGAATTCACATTATCTGCAAACCATTCAGACAATCCTGACGGTGTAGACAAATATTGGAATAAAAGCTGAGGAGAAGATTGGATTGGGAACTCGATTTCGTATTTAATTTTATCTGACATACTGTATTTCTTGATTATGTTTTGACAATATATACATTAATTAATAAGTTTAAAAGAAAAGAACAAAAAAAATAATTTTTGTGGAATATTTGCTCAAAAAAAAATAGTTCCTATATTTGCACCCGCAAACACGGCGAGGTAGCTCAGTTGGTTAGAGCGTCGGATTCATAACCCGGAGGTCTCGGGTTCAATTCCCGATCTCGCTACAAAGATAAACCCTTCATTATGAAGGGTTTACTTTTTTGTTAAAATTCTTCATTACTAAAAAAAGCGTTTTTTTGCAAGGAGTACCATTTAGGAGTACCATAATTAACAAATTTAGTCGTTGAAAATATCTAATTTTTTGACCGCTTTATTAACAATAGTTTTGTCAATATAGTGTCTTTGAAGCACTTCGTCAGTTGTGTGAGAAGATAAATTTTTAGCTTCGCCACCAAGAGCAGCTACTAAATAAGTCAAATATGTTTTGCGTAAATGTTTAAATTGTAATTTTCTTCCTGTGTTTTGTAATCCATAATAATGCGAGAATGCTTTTGAAATAGCTTCCATCATTGATAAAGATTTTGCTTTTCTATCTGGAGCAAATAAATATAAATGACTACCCTTATTTTCGTTATATCCTAATCTGAGGAGTAATTTATATAAGCTAGTAGTTATGGGTATAATTTTGGGAGCGACATTGTCGTTAAATCCCTCTCCTTTTTGCCTTTCAACTTTGAGGTTTGGAACTACAATATAAGAGGGTTCATTATCTACCTCCCTTATCATGTTCCATCTCAATTCGACTACTTCTTCACGTCTACCACCTGTGTGCAAAGCTAATTCAAAAGCATCTTTTAGATAAGTTCGATAACGATTTTTTTTACTTTTACCCTCCATTACATAACCATTTTCAGGCGAAATATCTTCAAGTAATCTTTTAAATTCTTTTTTCGTAATAGTTTCGTTATCAACATTTTCTGATCTTTTATTTACGTCCTCAAATGGATTAGAATAGTTTTTAATCTTGTAAGTCTTAATACACCAGTCAATAAAACTTTTCATTTTACCCATATTATTATTGTACGTTCTATTGGCATGACCTAAGTCATTCAGTAAGTATGAATGAAAATAGCCTACGTGGGTATCTTGAATTTGGCTTATAAGAATTAATTTAAAGTCAATATTGTTTTTTGTGAGAGATTCATTGAAAAATTTAATACTTCTTTCTACATCTCCCAAGTGCTTATTTGATCTTTCTCTTTTCTTATGTTCAGGTACACCTACATTTTCTAAAAAATCCAAATATGAAGCCTGCAAATCTATCAAGTAGTACTGTTTAGATTCAATTGGTGATATAATTTTCTGCTGTTGTAACTGCTGTAGTTACTGTAACTGTAATGTTAGTTGTTGTTGCATCTGTTCAAGCTCTAACTTTTGTTTAGTTAGCTTAAGATGTTGTTGATCTTCTAGCGAATTTTTGTCAAATTTTGATCGATTCTTTTCTTTTACTTCTTTTTCAAATTTGATCGCTTCTGAAACTGCATCATTATACGTAGTAACTTCGTGGACTTTTGTCTCTTTCTTACTACCATTAGTTCCTGGTATGTTAACTCTTGACTTGTATCTGTGAACAGAAAAATTTGGACAACTGGAATAATTCTTTTTTGTTTTGCCACATATAGGTTCTTCTTTTATTTGTTTACCCTTTTCATAAGTATATCTTTTTGTCCAAGTAAAATGCTTTTTACATACATGACAATAAACAAAAAGACCTTTGTGCCTTTTTGCAGTTAATTGCTTTCGTTTTGCCATGTTTTATGAATTTAGTAGTTTTTTTGCCCTAGCTGAAACAGGAACTACTCTATCAGAAACCAAATTATTAGAAAGAGTTTCGATATCTAATTTTAATTCATCACTAGCTAAATTCTCTTTATCAGAATTATCATTAATAAGAGAAAGGTAGCCAATATGGTCGTTCTCTTTGTAGCATTTATATAATTTTTTCCACTTATTAGGATAATCATGTTGAAGTTTTGAAATGAGTCCTTTATCTAATTCGAGATTAATCATAAAAAGGTGGACTACCCTTTTATTTCCAACTATTTCAATATTAATGCCTTTACTTTGGTACCATTTTTTTACACCTTCTACTTTTTTTATTAAAAGTATTTCTCCTAATGTCTTTAAATCAATTAGCTTATTCTCATTTGCTTTTTCAATTTGCATTGTTAATAATATTAATATACTTCCGTTTCTGCGGTCAGCATATTAGTCTGGATTCTATGGGAGTTTTTCTCCTTTTCAATTAGTATTTTTAGGTGCGCTCTTTAATTGTTCTCTTGATTTGAACGATTTTTCCACGCGCTTGTTTGATTTCTATATTCTGGTACTGATGCCCTTTTAGTATATTTAAAATTCTTTCTTGGTTAGAAACAATTTCAGTGCTTTCGATAGTGTCTATTTCTCCACCCTTTTTTGTGATCTTTACAGATTCAAAATTTTCAGAACGCAAAATTAACAGCACTTGAATTTCATCTTTACTTAAACCTTTAAAAATATCTAATGATGGTTCATTGTAAAGTAATTCAATATTGAGTTTTACAAGTTGATTAAGATTCAATATTAAATGATTGGTTAGTTCATTTTTTTGCATCTTATCAATAATTGCACACGCATTTAAAATATCTGAGACCTTTGCACTAAAATACCAAAAAGTGTTACTTTTCAATTTTTGAATTCTTATCTTTAATCATATGAGTTACAAATTTGAAACTAACATACAAATGGGCTTTAGTGATGGATATG
>Ga0189286_100074_pt1 | contig 69895 bp, 65 predicted proteins | sample UW69minimetaG_FD_130330 | JGI IMG/M metagenome (GOLD analysis project Ga0189286, IMG submission 130330) | Marine microbial communities from the Costa Rica Dome - UW69 mini metaG | ecosystem: Environmental > Aquatic > Marine > Oceanic > Photic zone | place: Costa Rica: the Eastern Pacific...
AACGATGATAATATGTGGTATGATTCCCTTTTGTGTAGCTCATAAAACAAAGTTACTCATAAATACTAGAAGTATCTCCCATCTGAAGATGGGGGTTTGATACCATTTGTTGGAATATCAAGTGTTAAATTCTTTATTACTTTCCTCAAAAATTGATCCTGAAAATGGAACTGAATATCTAAAAACCTATATAGATATTAATAATAAGTTGATAAAAACAGAACGCGCAGCACTAAATAAATTTGCAAGAATTAAATTTGAAACTGACGAAGTTAAAATCCAAAACGAAAAACTAAGTCTTCAAAATACTTGGATTGTAGTGATTTCTTCTGCAACTATCTTCTTTGCATTCCTAATTTACATCATTACACGTCAACGCACACGCAACAAGGAGTTAGAAATGGAACAACAGCAACAACGTGCCAATGAAGAGATTTATAACTTGATGATTGATCAACAAGATAAGATCGAAGAAGGTAGAAAACGTGAAAAAGAACGTATTTCTTTAGAGTTACATGATGGAATTTTGGGAAGATTGTTTGGAACTCGTATCAGTTTGGGAAGTTTAAATGCAAAAGATGATGTTAATTCTAAAAAGGTAAGAGAGCAGTATATCAATGAACTTCAAAGTATTGAAGAAGAAGTTCGGAACATATCCCATGAGCTCGGATTGGATAATTTTGATAAAACAACGAGTTATAGTACAATGATCACAAATCTTTTGGAAGAACAATCCAAAATAACTAACTTTAAATATCAAATTGAAGAAGATGATAGAATCGTTTGGACGGACATTCCGGGGCATATAAAAATTAATATTTACCGTATTATTCAGGAGTCCATCCAAAACATAAATAAATATGCGCAAGCAGAAAACGCAATACTAGATTTTAAGAAGAATGATGATCGCATTATCCTTACCATAAAAGACGATGGCGTCGGTTTTGACCAAGATAAAAGAAGTAGCGGTATTGGATTAAAGAATATGAAATCGAGAGTCACTTTACTTCATGGACAATTTACCATTAACTCCATTCCAGGTAAAGGTACTTCTATCAGTGTTGACGTTCCTTTAACATAGAACTAACCTTACCATATGAATAAAGATATAAAAGTACTGATAGTAGATGATCATCCAATGATCATTGAAGGCTATAAAAATGCCCTTTTAGGTATTAATTCTGAAGAAATGACTTTGCGAATTGATACTTCTGACAATTGCGATGGCGCTTATGCAAAAATTAAAAATGCTTCCACTGGAACTGCATACGATGTTGTATTTTTAGATATTAAATTACCTCCATCAGCAGATGGAAAAATTATTTCAGGAGAAGACTTAGGAATCAAAGTAAAAGAATTGTTACCCGATACGAAAGTTGTAATCCTTACCATGTTCAATAACAACTTTAGAATTCACAACATCTTGAAAAACATCAATCCTGATGGTTTTTTAGTAAAAAGTGATGTCACTTCAGATGAATTGATGCGTGCCTTCCAAGTAGTATTAACCGATCCGCCGTATTATAGCCATACGGTAACAAAATTATTGCGAACCCGAATTATCAACGAAGTAGTATTGGATGATATTGACAGAAATATTCTTTTTCACCTATCAAAAGGTATTAAAACTAAAAATCTAACGGAACATATTCCTTTATCGTTGGCAGCTATAGAAAAACGTAAACGACATTTGAAAGAAGTATTTGATGTTGAAAAGAAAGGAGACGAATCTCTACTAGAACAAGCAAGAAATACAGGCTTCTTATAGAAGCCCAATTATATAAAAGCAAAAAGCGGTTTGATAAATTATCAAACCGCTTTTTGTATGGGTATATTTTTGATCTAATTTGCTACATCACTAATAAATTTGATACGATAGAGTCGCAATTCTTCATCGTCATAATCACCATCAAATTCTTCCATAGCTTCAGAAATTTTATCACTTTCAGATTCTAAAAAGTATTCATGAATTTCTTCTTGTTGATCTTCATCTAAAACTTCATCGATCCAATAGGTAATATTCAACTTTGTTCCACTATATACAATCTGCTCCATTTCCTTTATAAAATCAGGCATTTCGAGCCCTTTTGCAGCTGCAATATCATCTAATGGAAGTTTTCTATCAACACTTTGAATGATATATAGTTTTAGTCCAGAATTCATTCCTGTACTCTTCACTACTAAATCATCTGGGCGAACGATATCATTTTCATCTACATACTTTTTGATGAATTCGATAAAGTCTTTACCATACTTTTTAGCTTTTCCATCACCTACTCCATGAATGTTTTTCATTTCATCGATAGATATTGGATATTTTAACGCCATATCTTCTAAAGAAGGATCTTGAAAAACCACAAATGGCGGAACACCTAAACGCTTAGAAACTTTTTTTCGTAAATCTTTCAGCATGCCCATCAATTTTTGATCGGCTACAGCACCACCACTTTTAGATGCTGTTATAATACTGGCATCATTTACTTCATCAAAATTATGATCTTCTGTCATCATAAATGAATCAGGAGCTTCCAAATATGCCAAACCTTCTGGTGTCAATTTAATAACACCATACGATTCAATATCTTTTCGCAACAATCCCGCAACCAATACTTGACGTATTAATGCCATCCAATACTTGTCATCATGAGATTTTCCAGTACCAAAGAAAGGTTGTAAATGTGTTTTATGCGATTTAATCAGAGCATTCTCATTCCCGATTAAAACATTTACCACGTTGCGCGATTTATATGTTTGTTTTGTAAGTTGTATCGTTTTTAAAAGTTCTACAACTTGGTCTTTTGCTTCAACTTTACTTTTTGGATTACGAACATTATCATCCATATCAGCTCCTTCTCCATCATCTGGGAATTCTTCTCCGAAGTAATGCAGTATAAATTTTCGTCTAGAAATAGAAGTTTCTGCATAGGCGACTACTTCTTGCAGTAAGGCATGACCAATTTCTTGTTCTGCCACTGGTTTTCCAGCCATAAATTTTTCTAGCTTCTCAATATCTTTATAAGCATAAAATGCCAAGCAATGTCCTTCTCCACCATCACGTCCTGCTCTACCTGTTTCTTGGTAATAACTTTCAATACTTTTTGGTATGTCATGATGAATTACAAAACGAACATCTGGTTTATCGATTCCCATACCAAAAGCAATTGTTGCCACAACTACGTCGCAATCTTCCATCAAAAACATATCTTGATGATTGGCTCTCTTTTTAGGATCTAAACCTGCGTGATATGGAACTGCATTAATTCCGTTGACCTGAAGTACTTGTGCCAACTCTTCTACACGTTTACGACTCAAGCAATATACAATTCCACTTTTTCCTTGATTTTGCTTAACAAAACGAATAATATCTGCATCAACATTTTTCGTTTTTGGTCGTACTTCGTAGAATAAATTAGGTCTATTAAAAGACGCTTTAAAGGTATTAGCGTCCGACATTCCTAAGTTTTTCAAGATATCTTCTTGAACTTTTGGAGTGGCAGTCGCTGTCAAACCAATGATAGGTATGTTATCTCCTATCTTTTTAATAATGTTTCTTAAATTTCTGTATTCGGGACGAAAATCATGTCCCCATTCTGAAATACAATGGGCTTCATCAACCGCCATAAAAGAAATTTGAACAGTACGCAAAAACTCAATGTTCTCTTCTTTGGTTAATGATTCTGGAGCTACATACAATAATTTTGTAATTCCATTTGTAATGTCTTCTTTAACTTGTCTTGTCTCCGCTTTCGTAAGTGAGGAGTTCAACACATGTGCAATACCATCTTGGGAAGATATTCCGCGTAAGGCATCTACTTGGTTCTTCATTAAGGCAATTAGGGGAGAAACAACAATCGCTGTACCATCTTTCATTAACGCTGGCAATTGGTAACATAAAGATTTACCACCTCCAGTTGGCATGATAACAAAGGTATTTTGATCACTGATAATGCTTTTAATAACTTCTTCCTGTAGTCCTTTGAATTGACCGAACCCGAAGTGCTTCTTTAGTTCCTTGTATAAGTCAATTTCTACTAAACTCATTCTATCTTTTTACTATTTTACATACATTTGCATACACTAAAGATACTATTTTCTTTAGTAATGACAATTATTAAAATTAAACATTTTGAAATATAAAGATAGTATTATTAGTGTTGCTAAGCAAACCATTGAAACAGAATATAATGCAATAAAAAATTTAATCCCATTAATCGATGATGAGTTTGCCGAGGCTGTCTCGTGTATCTACAACTCCAACGGTAGAGTTGTGGTTACTGGAATTGGAAAAAGCGCCAATATTGCTACCAAAATTGTAGCCACACTGAATTCTACAGGAACTCCTGCAATTTTTATGCATGCTGCAGATGCTATTCACGGTGATTTAGGTATTATTCAAGAACACGATACCGTAATTTGCATTTCCAAAAGCGGTAACACTCCTGAAATCAAGGTTTTAGTTCCACTAATTAAGAATAGTAAAAATAAAATGATTGCTATTACCTCCAATAGAGAATCGTTTTTGGGAACGCAAGCTGATTATGTATTGCATGCATATGTTGAAAAAGAAGCTTGTCCAAATGGTTTGGCGCCAACAACAAGCACAACTGCTCAATTAGTATTGGGTGACGCTTTAGCTGTTTGTTTGTTAGAATTACGAGGATTTTCAAGTAAAGATTTTGCTAAATATCATCCTGGTGGCGCTTTAGGTAAAAAATTATACTTACGTGTAAATGATTTGTCTTCCGTAAATCAAAAACCTAAAGTGTTTGCTAAGAGTTCGGTAAAAGATGTCATTGTAGAAATTTCTAAAGGAATGTTAGGCGCTACAGCAGTTGTAAATGATGCTGATGAAATTTTGGGTGTAATTACCGATGGAGATATTCGACGTATGTTATCTGATAATGATTTTATTGGTAATTTAACCGCAGAAAATATCATGTCGTCCAATCCAAAACGAATTGAAAACGAAGCCATGGCAGTAGAAGCTTTGGAAGTCATGGAAGACAACGGAATTTCACAAATACTTGTAGAATCGCAAGGAAAATACGCAGGAATCGTACATTTGCATGATTTAGTAAAAGAAGGAATACTATAATGGGGAAAAATAAAAACGAAATGTCATTTTTAGCTCACTTAGAAGAACTAAGATGGCATTTGATTCGAAGCTTTGCTGCAATATTTATCATTGCCTGTGTCATTTTCGTATTTATTACACCAATTTATAATCACTTTTTGATTGTACATTTGGATGGTGAATTTATTACGTACAAATTCTTCTGTGAAGCCTTTCAATTGTTCAGTATTGATAGTGATTTTTGTTCATTAACTTTTGATGATAAATTGGTCAATTTGAACGTTACTGGGCAATTTACCATGGCAATTTGGACCTCTTTAATCTTAGGACTTATTTTAGCATTTCCTTATGTTTTGTATGAAGCATGGAAGTTTATTGCTCCAGGATTAAACCCAAAAGAACGTAGAAAATCGAGATGGTTTATCTTTTTAGCTTCGCTATTATTTTTAGTTGGTTTGGCATTTAGTTATTATGTAATTATGCCAATGTCATCGTATTTTTTCTATAACTTTTCTGTGACAGATTCTATTGAAAACACAATTACCGTACAATCGCACATTAGCTTACTAACAAACACATTACTAGGAGTTTCTCTAGTTTTTGAATTACCTTTAATTATATATTTCTTATCAAAATTAGGATTAATTACTCCTGCATTCTTACGTAAGTATAGAAAACACGCGCTAGTAGTTGTACTAATTCTAGCTGCTATTATTACACCGCCAGATGTTGCCAGTCAAATTGTAGTGGCAATTCCTATTTTGATCTTATATGAAGTTGGTATTTTAATCTCAAAAAGAGTCGAAAAAAATTATAAAAAGAAATTTAAACATGGCTAATCCCGTAGAAGAATTTAATGAATACAGAGCTAAAATGAATGATAAAATTTTAGCTGACAACAATAAAATAATCAAACGTATTTTTAATCTAGATACCAATGCATTTACTGCTGGAGCTTTAGATGTACAAACAAAGGAATTACTAGGTTTAGTAGCATCAACAGTGTTGCGTTGTGACGATTGTATAAAGTACCATTTAGAATCCTGCTACAAAGAAGGTTTGAGTAAAGAAAAAGTGGTAGAAACTTTGAGTATTGCTACGTTAATCGGTGGAACTATTGTGATTCCTCATTTACGTAGAGCTTATGAATATTGGGAAGCTTTGGAAGCACAAAATTAATTAGAGAGCTTCGCTTTTTTGACTTATTATATGAAGTCTAATTGAATCTAAAATAATACTCGAAGTTAATTTCGTATTAAAAAAGTATTAGCGTTGTAGCGAAATTGTTATTTTTACCCTTTATAATGACCAAATTATATGATTTTAAGAGCTGATAGTATCATGAAGTCCTACAAAGGACGAAAAGTTGTAAAAGGAATTTCCTTAGAAGTAAATCAAGGAGAGATTGTAGGATTGTTAGGTCCTAATGGAGCTGGAAAAACAACTTCTTTCTACATGATCGTAGGATTGATAAAACCTAATGGCGGAAAAATCTATTTGGACAACATGGAAATTACCAAGTTTCCCATGTACAAACGTGCACAAAATGGTATTGGATATTTGGCGCAAGAAGCTTCTGTTTTCCGTAAATTAAGCATTGAAGAAAACATTTTAAGCGTGTTACAATTAACGAAGCTTTCAAAGAAAGAACAACATCATAGAATGGAATCGTTGATTGAAGAGTTTGGTTTAGGACATATTCGTAAAAATCGTGGAGATTTATTGTCTGGTGGGGAACGAAGACGAACTGAAATTGCACGAGCCTTAGCTACAGATCCAAAGTTTGTATTGCTAGATGAACCTTTTGCAGGTGTCGATCCGGTTGCCGTAGAAGATATTCAGCGCATCATAGCACATTTAAAAAATAAAAACATTGGAATCCTGATCACAGATCACAACGTACAAGAAACACTTGCAATTACCGATAGAACCTACTTAATGTTTGAAGGCAACATTCTGAAAGCTGGAAAGCCAAGAGAACTCGCAGAAGATGAAATGGTTCGAAAAGTATACTTGGGACAAAATTTCGAACTACGAGAAAAGAAACTCGATTTCGAAAATGCAAAAAAATAATGAAAGAGGCGAACTTTTCGCCTCTTTTTTGTTTTTACAAATTAGTGTTTATACCATGTATTTTTTATAAAATCTCAGTATCATCAACTTCGTTAAAAATGGCTCCATGTATCTGATCCGAGCTCATATTATTAGCAACTTTTACAGCACTCGGATATAGTTTTACACCTTTTATATTCGTGTGTTTAATAACAATTCCATATTGTTGCGTCAATTTTGCTTCTGATGCTAAATGATAAAATTCATTATTTTCCAAAGTAATATTGTGACTTGCATACTCTATTCTGATGCCTCCATACGGATGATTTCTGTAGATACCATCTCTAGTTTGCTCATTACTTCCGCATTTGTTGTGTACTAATGTCAGATAGGAAGATCCCCAAACGGCAATTCCACATGAATTGTTTTCTTCTGCTCTATTATGACTTATCTCACCTTCATGACAACGTTCAAAAGCAAAACCTAAATCACCAGAACCACAGGATACATTATGTCTACATTGAAAGTGTTTTACATCTTTTACCGAAATCAAATCTGCTGAACCTCCATTAAAAAACCCCAATCTTGGCCCTTCAACATGGTTGTGAGAAATATTTACATTGAGATGAAAATTTGAATTTCCGGTATAATCTTTATCTCCACAGGTCAAATAGATTGCACTAGAACTATCAGGTCTTCCTTTTGCTTTTCCATCCTTTCCGATGACAGACTTTTTGGCTGGTACTTTTACTACATTTCTTTGTATGCTAACATCACTGCTGTATTCTTTTTTTGAAGTATCTGTATTTCCTATAATTCGAATTGCAGTATTGGTAATTGTGTTTGAAAAAGTATTGTCTAACAAGGATATCCCAGAGTTTCGTTTCCATATTCCTATTCCAATGCAACTATCTTTAAAACAACAGTTCTTTATAGTTAACCCGTTAGTTTTTTGAATTCGAACTGCACAAGCGCCTTTTATATTAATACCTTTAAAATCACAATTTTCTATTGTAATATTCGAATTCTCTATAGCTTTTTCTTTATACCCCGTAATCAAAATAGCCGCAACAGAAGGACTTTGGTGTCGTGTATCAAACACGATATTGGAAATATTTATATTAGCAACACTGTTTCCTGTAAAAAGATGTTTGGTTTCAGTATTCTGTGCATTGTAATATTTGATTCTAGCTTTACCTCTATGTGCAGTAATTTTTACGTTACTGGGTAATGAAATAGATTTAGAAATACACACAAAAGCATCTTCTGGGAATATAATAGTTCCTCCGCCTATTCTTTGAATCTCTGCAAAAGCTGCTTCTAAGGCCTTTGTATCGTCATGAGATCCATCTGCGGAAGCGTTGAAGGGCGAACTTGTAATATCTATAAGCATATAATCATTTTTTTAATAGAGAAATCAACACATACAAAATGATGATGATTGGAATAGCAACAAATTGTAAGATGACCATTAATAACATACTAAAAATAATGAAAATATATTTTACCATATTGTTTTTAAAACTCCAATCTTTAAATTTTAAAGCGAATAATGAAATTTTAGCATTAAGCAAATAACTACTTAATAGTGTCATTGTTATTAAAAACCACTTGTTTAAGATAATTGCATGTACATCAATAACCGTAATATCTTGATATGCCAGTATTAATGGAAATGATACGATTAATAAAGTGTTGGCTGGTGTTGGTAATCCAATAAAAGAAGAGGTTTGGTTTTCGTCAATATTAAATTTTGCCAAGCGGTATGCTGAAGCAAGCGTGATTAAAAGCCCTAAAAGTGGTAATATATGTACTTCATTTTGAAACCAATGCCAAGTATCTGACCAAGAATGTCCATCATTTACTTTCTCATGAATATCTAAAGCCCTGTTGAACAACTGGTACATTACAATTCCAGGGACAACTCCACTGGTAATCATATCTGCGAGCGAATCTAATTGTAAACCTAATTCGCTTTGCACCTTTAACAATCTGGCTGCTAAGCCATCAAAAAAGTCAAAAAAGATACCTAAAAACACAAAAAAAGCAGCTATTTCTAATTGGTTTTTTACTGCAAAAATTACTGCCAAACAACCGCAAAAAACATTTAATAATGTGATGAAATTTGGAATGTGTTTTTTGATATTCATGTACTTGATTTTTTGTAAAAATAAATAAACTTTACAAACTCTATAGTCCATAAGTAGAAATGTTGATTATTTCCGCACAATATCTATGTGTTTTTTGAGTTTATTAGGGTAGAAAATTGCATATTTGTATAAAAATTACACTCTTGAAAAAGTTACTTGTATTCCTCTTTATAATAATTGCACATGTTGCAAACGGACAATCTGTGGCTAAATATTCTAATGAATTCATGAATATTGGTGTTGATGCTGGCGCGTTTGGGATGGGAAATGCCGTAGTGGCAAATATTGGTGATGTAAACTCTGGATATTGGAATCCTGCTGGTTTGGTTCAATTAGAAGACAAGCAAATCGCATTGATGCACTCTAGTTATTTTGCAAATATTGCACTGTATGATTATGCCGCTTTTGCAATGCCTATTGACGACAGAAGTGCTTGGGGAATTTCATTGATTCGCTTTGGAGTTGATGACATCTTAAATACTACTCAATTAATCGATAGCCAAGGAAATATTGATTTTAACCGTATCAGCCTCTTCTCTGCTGCCGATTATGGAATTACATTTTCTTATGCAAGAAGAATGCCCGTACAAGGTTTAAATTGGGGAGTTAATGCTAAAGTAATCCGAAGAATTATTGGGGATTTTGCTTCTTCTTGGGGATTTGGTTTTGACTTTGGTTTACAATTTAGACATGACGATTGGAAATTTGGTTTGATGGCGCGTGATATTACCACAACATTCAACACATGGAGCATTGACGAGGATTTATTCAACAATGTTAGTGATCAAATTCCAACACAAGATTTACCAGAAACGACAGAGATTACCATTCCAAAATTACAATTTGGTGTAGCACGTAGCTTTACATTTAATTATGATTATACACTTACAGCAGAAGTAGATTTAAATATGCGTTTTGCTGAAACTAATGATATCATTTCTACATCATTTGCAAGTGTAACGCCTGCCGTTGGTTTACAATTTGCTTATACTGATTTAGTATTTTTAAGAGCTGGCGTTGGAAATTTCCAAAACGAAAACAATTTTGGATCTGAATCATTAACGTTTCAACCAAATTTGGGAATTGGCTTTAAGTATAAAGGAATTCAGGTTGATTATGCTTTGACAGATATTGGAGATCAAAGTGCTGCTGTATATTCAAATGTATTTTCGTTAAAAATTGATTGGAGCTTGTTTAGAAGATAAATCTTGCTTTAACATAAAAATAACGAAGCCGTTGTTTCCTCTCAAAAATAAAAAGTGATATTTTTATCAGATAAAGTCACACTGATGAAAAAACTTGTATTTCTCCTATTTCTTTATGTTGGAATTGTTTTCGGGCAAGAAAAAACACAAATTAAACTTTCTCCAGAAGCCACTTTTTCTGTTATTACTTGTGGTCCTGGTTCCGAGTTGTATTCTACGTTTGGACACAATGCATTTCGACTAAAAGATCCTGTATACGGTTATGATATGGTATACAATTATGGAACTTTTGACTTTAATACACCGTTTTTTTATATTAAATTTGCACAAGGAAAACTTCCATATCAATTAGGCAGAACACAATTTAGAAACTTTGTATATAGTTATAAACGTGAAAAACGTTGGGTAAAAGAACAAGTTTTAAACTTAACGCATGACCAAACACGTTCGCTTCTCGCCTTTTTAGAAGATAACTACAAAGAAGAAAACCGATCTTATAAATACGACTTCTTTTTTAATAACTGTGCGACGAAAATTAGAGAAGTAGTCAACAAAACCTTTGGTAATGACATAGTTTTTAAGGAAGAGCATATTACTACTAGCAAAACATTTCGAGAACTTATTCATGATTATGTAGTACATAATTCTTGGTCTAGCTTTGGAATCAATATTGCTTTAGGTGCTGTTATTGATAGAAAAGCTACCGTATTAGAATATGAGTTTTTACCAGATTATGTGTTTCAAGCTTTTGAAAATGCCACAACTCAAGATGGTTCTCCATTAGTAAAAGAAGTAAAAGTGATTTTAAAAGAACCAGAAAATGCAAAAGTAGCAGGCAATATACTTATGAGTCCGTATGTAGTATTTTCTATGTTATTATTGATCACACTTATTGTGACGTTTCTAGATTTTAAAAATAAGAAGCGTACACGTTGGCTAGATGCTTTTATAATGCTTTTTAGTGGTTTGGGTGGAATTATGATTCTATTACTTTGGTTTGCCACTGATCATTCCATGACAGTGAATAATTGGAATATTTTGTGGTTTGCACCTATAAACATATTCTTTATCCGCAAGTTTTTTGTGACACGGAAAGAGTGTAAAGCATTGTGGAAACATTCTGCAACATTGATTGGTTTAATCGTAATTATGCTGTTTTTGTGGCTTATTAATTTTCAAGTATTTGCTCTGGCTGCTATTCCACTCATTTTAATGTTTTTAGTTCGTTATGTATATATCACGTACTACTTTTTAAAAATAGCAAAAGATAAACTCTAAGATAAAGTCCATCTTTTGCCATATTTACGATGCATAAAAGTTATGCTTGCTGAATATCACACATAGGATCCATTCCCAGAATTGTTGGACATCTAGGACACAGAGGAAGCGCTGATTGCGTCCTTTTAACACTACTATCGTGTCTTGCTCCTTTTATTTCAAACATTAACTTCGCAATTGACTTCTTGTCTAAATTTAATTCTTTTAACTTTCTTTTTTTTCATGATATATAATTTCACTACAATAAATAGAAGATAAAACATCTAGTATTACTAAAGTAAAATTGTGAAACACATGAGACAATCACTTTCTAACTATTTATTTTTAATATAATTATCAATAAAAAAGCAAACTACACCTCGATTGCGCTCAGTGTAGTTTGCTTTTAAATATTTTTGTTATGCTAATTACGAATTCTGCTTCAAATATGCTTCTGTTGACTGAAATCCTGAGTTATACAAAGCCTGTTCTTGCTCGTCAGTTATATCAAAGTCTATCGCCGAAATTCCTAAATCGTCAATTTTTACAGTCACTTTATTTTCAATAGAATCTTTATCAAAGTCTATATTTTGTGCATTCATCAGTGTTTCAAACAAATCTTTTACATAATGAACAATGCTATCATAACCTAAGTCAGTTACTTTTTCATCTTTACTATGCAAAAAGAAACCTAAAGTATTCTCTATAGGCTTAAATGCGGTAATTGGATAGTTATACACAGTTCCTCCATCTACATATAAATGGTCGTCCGGATTATTGTTTGTAAACTTCCACGCTTCAAAGAAAAATGGAATTGACATGGAAGCACGTACAGCTTCAGCTACAACAACATTTGGTGTATGTGCATTTGAAAACTCTCGAACATTTTTAGTATTCAAATCTGTAGAAAACACATGCAAATCTCTGTATCCATCAGCAACTAACTCTGCAAATGTGATGTTTTCATTTCCTGTTTTTTCTTTGATGATACCTTTTAACCAATTCAAAAAATAATCACCTTCATACAATCCGTATTTAGTAACAATTCGCAATGGGTTAAATCCATCTTCAAATTTCTTAAAATTCGTAGCTGCTACAATTTCTTTAATTTTTGGTGCCGAATACTTTAAACTGACTAATGCAGCAACAATAGAACCTGCTGAAGTTCCTGCAACACCCTTAATTCCATTTAATATGTTGTGATTTTCTAATACTTGAAGTGCGCCTGCATAAGCAATTCCTAAAACGCCTCCACCTTTAAAGACAAGGTTTTCAATGTTTCTCATGATGATTTTTTAAAATGGTTGGTTTGTAGATTTTATTTTACCTAACCAAGGTAGTTTTTTTCTGTTAGAAAGTTAGAAAGTTTTAATCAAAAAAAATCCAGAATACCCAAGAAATATATATTATCTACCTCTATAGAATAATACAGTACTTAGGGTCTTCACAATAATATTTAAATCCAAAAAGAAGCTTCGGTGTTTTATGTAGTATAAATCATATTGCAGCTTTCGTAAACTGTCTTCTACAGAAGCGCCATAATCTGTTTTTACCTGTGCCCAACCTGTTACACCAGGTTTTACAACATGTCGAATTTCGTAAAACGTTAAATCTTCTGACAATTGCTTTACAAACGCAGGTCGTTCTGGGCGTGGACCAATCATGCTCATATCTCCTTTTAAGACATTTATAAACTGTGGCACTTCATCCAAACGTGATTTGCGTAAAAAACCACCAAATTTTGTAATTCGTGAGTCATTCTGAGTTGCCCAAACAGCGCCATTTTTTTCGGCATCGACAACCATACTTCTCAATTTGTAGATTTTAAACGGCACACCATTTTTTCCAACACGTTCTTGTGTGTATAGCAACGGACCACGATTTCCAATTAAATTCCCAATCAAAACAAATGGAATAAATACAAGACTCGCCAACAATCCTACTGAAGAAAGTACAATATCAAAAAAGCGATGAAAAAATAGATATAATTTATTTTGGTTGCTTCGACTGAACGGAAAATATTTATAAAAATCCTTTCCGATGTACTGAACAGGCACACGAAATGTCAATTCTTCATATACCTGAATGTATTCTTTGATAGGCAATCCAGTCTCCAACAATCCAATTAAACTATCAAACAAAGGCTTGCTTAACTCTTCACGCTGATTACTTGCTATGATAATTTCTGAAACATATTTTTCTTCTGCCACTTTGTTCAAATCCAAACTAGTGATTTCTTCCAAATCAGCTAATACTCCATTTTTTTCTTTATCGTTTGGGTTTGAGTTGATGTATCCTACAATCTTATAATACTTTGTATTGCGTTCAATAGCATCGGACATGATTTTGATTTCTTCCGTGTTTCCAATAATGAGAATATTTTTAAAGAAACGTGGAGACGAAATAAAGAAAATATAGGCACATCGCCACAAAAATATGGTGACCGCAATCGCTAAATAAAAGTAGAGAATTTGCAAACGATTCTCAGGCAATTCTGGCGTTAAAATTGGTGTCAACAAATAGCATAACACCGTAATAGAAACTGAAAGTATAATCCCCTGAAAAGTAGAATCATAACGACTCGATTTTTGCAAATCATACAATTCTAAAATCGTAGAAAATAATACATAATATACAATTAGCACAACGCTCCATAACCAGCGTTCTTCTGTAAATTTGAAATAATCAAAATTAAAAACATTCGAAACGACATATAGCCCGAAAAGTAGTGCCACTACATCGACAACACGTAAAAGGAGTTTACGTTCCGATATTTCGAAATGCATATTTGAGGTTGAGGCCATGACTTGCTATTAAAGATAAGAGATAAAACTTTTAGTTTTTTCTTTACCAGCTTTCTTTTTCACATTTGGGCAAATAGTGTAGTCAATATCGCTAGCAAAATAATTATGAATCTCTTGTCTTAACTTTTTTTCATTTGTATTGCTTAAGTTTTCTTCGAGGTTAAATATAAGAATTCCTTTTTCTTTTTGGATAATTTGATACGTAAGTTTTAGGTTATGCTTGTTTGCTAAGTTTTTAAAGATGTAATAGAAGTACAAACTAGGGTAAATTTCTTTCTTTCCATAGACGTTCTCTCCTATTCTTCCTGTTACTTCTTCTAAAATGTAATGGACTTTCCCACAAGCACACTTTTTTTCTTTGGAGGCCAACGCAATATAATCGCCTAATTGATAGCGAATAATTGGAAACGTCTTCATCTGTAAATTGGTAACTACAATTTGATGGTCTATTTCTTCAACAATTACACCTTCCATATTGATATGCATATTGCCTTCTTTACATTCAAAAGCAATGATTCCTGTTTCTGCAGCACCATATTCACTGATGATAGGCACACCAAAAGCTTTTTGAATTTCTTCTTTATAACTGTCATAAATCTTCTCAGAAGTTCCTTTGACCATTTTAATGTGCTTAGGTTTTGAAAGATTTTGATCATTAATCAGTTTTGCAGATTGGTAAATCATGGAGGAATATCCGTGAATATATCGTGCACGTTGTAATTTTTTAACAAACTTTTTAAATGCTTTTTCTTTGTAATCAAACACACGAAAACGATTCTGAAAGGCATCTAATAGACTGATTTTAAATCGTTTAAAAGTTGAAAAATCAAATCCCCAAAAATAGCCATTACGCTCCCAAGGTTGTACATTGTGCCATGAATACCCTCTAAAAATAGAAGCTCTGTTAAATGAATCGGCGCTTTCTTCCCGTTGATATACTAAAGGATCTCCTGAAGAGCCTGAAGTTGTAGCATTAAAAACCTTTTTAAAATTATGTTTCGTGTGAATTTCTTCTGTGTGAAGCAATACGTCCTGCTTAGATAATAGTGGTAATTGTTGAATATCTTCTAGCTTAGAAAATGATGTTGGATCAATATTAGCAAACTTTTCTTTGTAATAGTCTGAGTTTGCTTTGGCAAAAGTTACCAATTCTTTCAATTGTTGTAACTGATAGGCTTCCAAAGCTTCTATTGACCATTTTTCAGACTGTTTTAAAAATGCAAACCACTTCCGTATCGAAGGATTTCGTAAGCGTTCACCTAATTGAAAAATAAACTTGTGGAGCATAATTTTAAAACTAATCAGTGGCGAAATGTACCATAAAAATTGGGGATTTCCAATCAATTCAAAAACAACTAAGCTTTATTACAAAAATTAATTGAATACATATAAAGAGGTGAAGATAATCCGTTTTTATTTGTTATTTTGCAAGCGAATCTATTCATGATATGAATCACAAAACCAAATCTTTTATTTTTAAGTCCTTAGATATTTTGCCAAATTCATTAGGATACGGGATTTATCACCAATTGCAGAAGTTTCTCAACAGAAACAGTGTCAATTTTAAAGTAAAAACAAATGGTAGATCTTTTGAAGAAGCTCTGGAAATTCTTTCGAAAGAAGCTATTAATTTGAAAAATAAAACGATTTTAGAATTAGGTTCTGGTTGGGCGCCAATTATTCCCTATTCATTCATACATTCTGCGGATGCTGCGCATGTTGTTACTTATGACATTAACGAGCATTACGATTCAAAAACAATCAACAAATTAAACACGTATTACAAAGAACATTACAATACAGATATTACTTCAGAAAAGGGAAAGTATGCGCTACCTAACAATATAAAATATTATCCTAAAACGAATTTAGCAGATACTTCTATAAACATTGGCGAGCATGTTGATCTGGTTTTTTCCCGATTTGTCTTAGAGCATATTCCTCCCGAGGATTTATTAAAAATTCATCAAAACTTTGCTAAAATACTACCGAAGTCAGCGTATATTTTACACATGATTTCGCCAAGTGATCACAGAGCCTATGATGACAAGTCTCTTTCGTATTACGATTTCTTAAAGTATAGTCCAGAGGAATGGAAAAAGCAACATACAAAATTTGATTACCACAATCGCTTGCGCTTGCCAAACTATCTTGAAATATTTGAAAAAGCAGGTTATGAAGTTATTTCATTAGACTATGACACTTGCGACAAAAACTCTGAAAAATACCGTAAATTCAAAGAACTCACTCTTCATAAAGATTTTCAAAACTACACCGAAGAAGAATTATTAGCAGGTAGTATCAATGTGCTGCTAAAATTGGCATAATACGATACCGATAATCAAATTCAAAATTAGTTCTTGTTTCTTCAAATCATGCAGAAGCAAATTTCATGTATTCTTATATTTCAAATTAGCTGTATACAATATTGGTATTTACAAAAACAACTACTTCGTACATGATTAAGAAAAAATAATAAGTTTTTAAATGCAACTAAGTTGCGTTTAAAATTAATTGCATATCTTTAGGACAGTTAAAGTGGAACATTTAACTAACTATTTATAACACAAAATTATCATATATGTTACAAAGAAAATTCGACACTGTCGTAAAAGATTTTTTCCCAAATGCTATGGGAGCAAAAGATACTTCTATTCATTATTTAGGAAGATTACAAAATGAATACAATCTTGATGTTTCAAAAGTATTAATGGCTACTTCTGTATGTTCTGATGATATTAATATTCCTTCCACTACATTTTTTAATGTACTATTTGGACCTTTTGTAATGGGCGGTTTAGGAGGAATTCCATTTGTTGGACAAACAGGTATGACTGCTTTTGCACATCACATTCCAGATGATGGTAGTGCATTTATCTTTTACGGTCCGCATATTGGTGTTACTCTTGATGGAGATTTAGGAAAAATGTATCGTCCACGTCAAGAAGCTACTGGAAACTCTTGTGGAGCATTAATGTTAGCATTGAGCAGATTTCAAGAAGAAGGATATACTCCAAATACCGACAATGATGATGATTATCAACAAATGAAGTTAGAAGAAAGTTTATTGCCATACAAAAAACAAATTCTAGAAAGTGACAATCAAGAAAAAGCCATTACTGAAGCTACCTATGAAATCATCAATAAAAAAATTCATGAACATCTAAAGACATGTAAAGATGAATTTCATGTAGATAAAGTAACATTGCTTGGTGGTATTATCATTAATACAGATTATGGAATTGATGATTATTTTGATGCTAGAAATTTTGAAGTTGTTGATATGAAAAGTCTCTAAGACCTTAATTTTCTCACATTGCATACATTCTCAATGAAAAAACATTTATATTTTATTTGCCCTACCGATCATTTAGAAGCAGTCATAAATGATGTTTCCAAAAGTGAAAATTATTATATAACCTCACTAGGAAACTCTATTGTTTTTGATAAGGATACTATTGATGAAATAAGTGTATTAATTGCTACGAAAGACATTGACGAAATTACTTTTGTTTTATCAGATACAAACAAAATCATTTTAGATGCGCTAGATCATGAAAATTTCACCAATATAAGAGGATTGAATATTTTGTATGATGAAATGAAAAAGCAGAAAGAGTATAAACAAATCATATGGGGAAATCGCGACCTTAGAACTCCTATTCTCTCCTATCATCTTAACCAGAAAGTGTATGAACTAATCTCAAAATTACACCATTGGAACCTTGACATTTTAAAAGTAAATGCCAAAATTTACAACAAGCAAGATGATATTTTTAATGATGTTTTTTCTGATTTGATCTATGAAAAGCATTTTAGTTTAAATTAAAGTATATTAATTAGAATCATAAAAAAGGAGCATTGACAATTGGTTAATGCTCTTTTTTTATGCGAGCTTCTATAAAAAATAAAAACCTAAATATATATTTAACTCACTAAAAAGACATATTTACTCAATTAGTACAGTAAGTTTTCTAAAATAAAAGTAGTTTTAATGAAAATAAAATTCAAATAATGAAATTTTTAAAGTTTTGCACTCTATTTCTACTGGTATCTTGCACATCACAAGAATCAATTGTTGGCTTATACGGTAAATGCAAAAAAAACTATTTCGCCTGTAGTCAACTTGAGTTAAAAGCCGATAAAACTTTTGAGTATTTTGTATTTATGGATGTTGGCGGCGCAAATATTATCAAAGGCAATTGGAAGCAGATAGCTGCTGACAGCATAGTCCTAAATACTTTTGAACAACCAAAAAATCTAACCACCACATACATAGGTAAAATAAACCCTGAAAGAAAAGGGAACGTAAAAATTACGATAACAGAAACTGGACTTCCACTCTCATCTGCAAATATTATCATCAATAATGATATAAACAAAGGAGAAGTTGCAAATATTAATGGAATGGTAGAATTTGAAACTCAGAGGATTCAAACAATTACATATTATTTTTTAAATGAAAGCGAAACCATCATTATTGATAATCCAAATTATAATGAAATAGAAATTAAAACTAAAAACCTGAATAACAACATCATACAAAAATACCTAACCAATGAAGTAGTAGTTATAGATGGTAAAAAGCTATTTTTTCAAAAACTAAACGCAATGAAAAAAACTAGTTTAAAAAATAAACAATGGTAATTGGTTACATTAGCAACGATTTCCATTGTTCTTTAACTATTTCCCAATCAAAACTCTCTGCTTTTTTTCGTGCATTTTGTGATAATTGTTGAGCAATTTCTGGAGTAGTAACTAGTTTTTTAATGTGAAAAATCATTTCTATGGGATTATTTGGATTGACCAATATCCCATCTTTTTGATCGTTTATCAAATACGGAATTCCACCAACATTGGTTGAAACAATTGGTATTCCGAGTGCCATCGCCTCTATTAAGCTCACTGGCGTATTGTCAAATTTTGTAGTATTGATAAAGATATCGTAATCTTCAGAAAGTGAAATCCAATCTTCTTTGGAAAGTCTTCCCGTAAAGGTTACTTCAACATCTAATTCTTTGGCAAGTTGTTGTGTTTTTTCAAACGAATCATCTTTTCGTGGTCCAACCATGCACATAGATGCATCTACTCCATTCAATTGCAAACCATGTAAAACTCTAATCGCCAATTGCGGATTATAAATCTCAGCAAACGAACGAACCCATAACAACTTCGCTTTAACAGCTTTTCGTTCTTTAAAAGGATATACTTTTAATTCTACATTATTAGGAATGTGTATTAGATTTGAATAGCCGTATTTTTCAAAAACCGTTTTCAAAAATAATGATGGAGAAATGTTGGCGTACGCATTCTTAAAAATTAGTTCGCTTTTTGCTTTGCTGCTTTTTAAACGTTCTTCTAAATTTCCACCATGCAAAATAGGAATGTACTTTATTTTCAGTGAAATACACAGTTTACTCACATAATACGCATACAGAAAATTTGTGGTGCTATAGGTATCAATTAATACATAATCCAGCTTTTTTCGGTACTTAAAAACCGCCCAAAGCATGTCTGCTAAACGTAATATTTTGTTCTGTTTGTTGGAAGTCAATTTTAGCTCAAAACCTTCTTTTTGGAGTAATTTCCCCAACGTTTCAATGGTTGTTGCCGTTTTGCCATGACCTGAAATGATATTTCCAACATAAACTATCATGCTTTTTTATACGCTACAAAAACATCAAATAATGGTAAAATTGGTAAAATTTTCGCCAAACTTTTTACTTCATAGGTTTCACTGACAATCTTACGAATCGATTGAATTTCAGAATCGTGATAATCACCTGTGAAATCTTGTCCCGCCAATTTTCTTCCTAGTTTATATAAGAAATTCTCCGTTGGACCAGAAATAATTACTTCTCCTCCATCTTTTAAAAGACTTCTGAATTTCCCCATGTATTTGCGTAGCTGATCATCATTCATATGCTCCAAAACGTCTAAAGCAATCACAACATCAAAGGTGTTCTCTTCTAAATTTTTATCAAACAAATCACCTTCCATAAACGTAATTGAATCTGGATAGTTGATGTTTTCTTTCAATAGATTTACAGGTCGTAAGTCTAAATCTAAACCAACGACATCATGCGAATTCGTTGCTAATTCATAGGACATCACACCAGTTCCACAACCAAAATCGATGACTTTAAGTGATTTTTTATTTTTCTTGTGAATATAATTTGCTACGACTTTTAATCGCTTCCAAAAAATATGGTCGATTACTGGATTTTTATGAGCGTACGCTGGCAAAGCTGCTTCTGACAATACTTCATCTGTTCCTTGTGCTTTGAGTCGTTTTACAATTTCAGTTTTAAAAAGCTTTTTCGTTGCCTTCATTTGTTTTAGGTTAAAAGTTGTTTGTTAGGCTAAACGTAATTTTTTCTTTCCCATATCCATACCCATCAAAAATAGCTTTAAAAGTGCCATCTGGCAATTGATGAATATCAATATGATGCATTCCGTTTTTTGCCCAAGTTTCTCCTTGATTTTTTAGAATTGGGTTATAATCTAGCTGTGTTTCTTTGTACACTGTTTTTGAGATAGAATCAATTGAAAAACCATATACAGCACGGCCGTAACCGCCAAAGTGATCTTGTGCAAAACGTATCAATTGTCCATTATGTTTTAATAGTCTTCCTGCAGAACGCGTATAGTTTCCCGTTAAAATTGGTGATTTTGGATGTTGTGTCCATTCACCATGCAAACTATCGGCTACATATAAGCGTAAAAGTTCGTTTTCTGTAGCAAATAAATAGGAAACATTGTCTTTTTCAAAATACGTTGCATCTACCAAACGCTTGTCTTTAATGAGTACTTTATCCACTTCCCAATCAAATGGGAAATTGGAAGTTTTATACAATCGTACTTGGCTATGACGCTTGGTTTCAGGAATCATATAGGTAACGCTATCTTTTTCAAACACTAATGGGTATGATAGATGAACCGTTTCATCTAATGCAATTCCAAGGTATTTCCAACTACCGTTTTCTTCGACAGCAACACCAATATCTGCATGTGTTGAACCCATGATTTCAAAAAACGCGTACCATTTTCCATCTTTCTGATGCAGAAAAGGATCTGCCATGAGCAGTTTCTCTGGAATATTATTATTTTCTCTATTGAAAACTTTAGCTTCTGAAACCTTCCATTCTAGCGGATTTTTGGTAGTTCCTGTAGCAATAGAAAAGTAAGCTCCTGTAATTTTTCTACCAAAAAAAGGAACTGGTTGTTTCGCAAAATAGCAATACGCGATGTAACTCGAAAAGAGAAATCCGATAATAACTACTACTATTGCTATTTTTTTTAAAAGTTTCAAATTATGCTAGATTTTGGGTTTTGGGTTTGGGTGAATTTCAACACCTAATTACCTACTTTATACAATCGCCATCTTCCTTTTTGATAGAGCAATTCAAATTCCGGTAAATCTATATAAATTAATACATATTCCACTCCATAATCACGTAAAAATTGATTGGATTCTATGCGTGACAATTTATTGTAATTTTGATAGTCCTGATACCATTGCACAAAACGCTTTGGATTTCCTTCTATCAACATATTTGCACCTTTACTATCTAACACTACCGAACGTTGTCCGCCTGAACGACCAATATCTGGCGCAAATAAAATAGCATCTTTTGGCGTATTATTTCGTATGTATTGTAACACATCGTTTAAATCTTCACTCTCTTGACCATTTACAATATTTGCAACCGATAATGAATTTGGCAATACTCGACGCACCATATCATTAGAAACAAATGGAATTTTATCCAATTCTTGATTCTTGGCAAACACTAATAGCAATACGTAAGATCCAAAAATATACGGAACGACTTTCTTAAAAGTTTGATCTCTGCACAAAATATCCAACCCAAATAAAATAGCAAAGTAGAACGCTAAAATCAATAGTTTTTGCATGCGAACCAATTGAAATGACATTCTAATATTTAAGTCAAACATCGAGTTTACTCCCAATTCAACAAAGGTTACTAAATTCGGGAGTAGAAACAATAATCCACTTAAAATAAGCATATATTTTACACGTATCTTGTCTTTCCTGATTCCTTTTAAATTAGCAAATATGGCAAACGCAAATACTACCGAAAAATAGCTGATATATTTTATTGACAACCATTCTTTCCAAAACGTCGTTGGTTCCGTAATAAAACTTGGATACTTTAATGCTAAAGCTTCTTTATACAATGCCAGATCGTAATCTGCTTTTACAGAAATATTTGTCAAGTAATTCACAAAAAAAGGTAACATTCCTATAAAAATAATTGCTCCTAGAATGATATTTTGAAGACTAAAAATTGCTTTGAGTTGTTTCTTTTCGAGATACGAATGCATTGCTATGTATCCTACAAAAAGTAAAATACCACTCAATCCTGTTATTGGATGAAAATTAAAAAGCAATCCAATTAAAAATGTGGCCAAATACAATTTTCGCTTGTTGGTAAAACTGATCAGTATAAATGGTAATGGCATGATGGCGTAATACACAACACGTGGCAACAATGACCACATATCCGAAATTCCCCAATATTCAAAACCTGGAACCCAAACAATACCGCGCATGAAGACAGAAACAATCAGTGCTATCCAAAAATTACTTGTAATTCGAAACAGTAAAAAATACCATAATAATCCAAATAGAATATGACAAATAAACGTGAGTAGATTCAATGCTTGCACATAATTTCCATCGGTAAAATTGGCAAAGAAACGCAGGGTTTCTATATAAAGAGGTGTATAATATTTTACATTTCCTAAGTCATTCGCAAAGGTATCATGCGGAAACAACGTTGGATCGTCCATTTTAAGACAAACTGGAATGATGTTGTGCAAGTCAGAGCTTAAATGTGTTTCATTCGAAGACAAATTCCCCAAATAATACCCAAAAGCAATGCAAACATTCAATATGATGACAAAGATGTGCTTGCGCTTCATGACACAGATTTTGGTGCTTTTAAGATATCAAACTGTATGGCTTGTAATAGCAATTGGAAACCGAGAATCAATGAAACCGTAATCAGCATGATGGTTCCTGTTGGTGTAAACTCTCCAATGTTATAATAATAAATCCAATTGTATATTCCGAAAATGACACCAAAAAGAAACATTGGCAAACCAAATAACAAGTAAATGGATGCAATGTTGAAATCGTAAATAAAATAGCTTTTAAAGATGCGTTTCCAGAAGGTTTTTGTCAATTTTGGAATAAAGATAAACGGAATTTTCCACACTTTCATACTTGACTTTTCATCCCCATAATTTGCGGGCATTGGTACATCCTTTATTCTTGCATCATGAAAATACAACTCAGCAATAAGTGACGATTCAAAGTAATAATCGCGGTGAATATTTTTGAAATCTAGTTTTTCTAGCAATTCAATTTTTACTGCGAAAAAGCCATTCGTAGGATCAAAGTTATTCCAATATCCCGAAGCTGCTTTTACTAAGAAGGACAAGCCAAGATTTCCAATTTTTCGAACAAACGGCATTTGTCGTAATGCTTTAAAGTCTTTGAAACGATTTCCTTTAGCATATTCCGCTTTTTTCTCAATCAGTGGTTGCAGCAAATCTGGAATATATTTACTATCCATTTGATCATCTGCATCTACTTTAATTACATAATCTAATCGTAGTTCAATTGCTTTTTTGAAACCATTCTTTGTAGCGCCACCAACTCCAGAATTCTTTTCGTTTCGCACTATCAAGATACGATTACCTGTTTCAGATTGTTGCACCAAACTGTCAGGAATTGGTTCTTTTCCACAATCATCTACAATGATGACTTTATCTATATAATCAGGCAACTTTCGCACTACATTTTCTATATGTTTTGCGGCGTTGTAATATGGAATGACGACTCCTATAATATGTTCAGCAAAGTTGGTCATGTCTTTTTGTAATATCGAGGGCTTAGTAAAACTGCTGTTGCAAATAAAAATATGCCCAATATAGCAAAAACAGGTCGGTAAACATACAATTGTTCTCCAAATAATAATGTTACCATTGTTGCTAATACAAGGCCTTTTAACACGATTCCTAATTGTTTAAATTTGGTAAACTCTATACTAAAATAGCTTGTCAACCATCGTACATAGAAAAACAAGCCTAATAAGCCAACTTCATTGATCAATGTTAAATACATATTGTGTGCCGAGTTTCCAACTAAAATAAAGTTATTAAAGCCTGAACCGAAAGGAACTACATATATATTAGTAAGCAAATAATCAACATAGAGCAGCGATAAATTTTTTCTCCCTGAACCCAAATCTTCATACAATTGATCTACATTTCCTTGTGCTATTAACGATGGATCTGATATTTTACTGAATACACGTCCGTTAATTACATTTTCAATCATGGTAAAGATTTCTGAATTGTACATAGAAACAATTAAAAACCCTGCACCCAAGATGACTGACATATAAATGAATTTCCCCGTTGAACGGAAAAAGAAATAGACTAAAAAAACCAATAAACCAACATAACTTGTTCTGGAGCCACTCAAACCTAAAGCGATCATTGCAAAGAGAATTCCCGCTAAAAGCATTAGTTTGTTGATACGTAGTTCTCTTTGTAAAAAAACACCAATAAACGTCACCAGCGAAATATACATGACCATTCCTAAAACAATCTTATTCGGTCCCAGAATCCCCGAAAGAAAACCACCATAGGCTTTTCTATCTAAATCACTCCACAAATATGGAACTGCTCCAAAATGCTGCAATAATACCACTACCGACGCAATAATGACCAAAATTATGTGCAAATACACCATTTGTTTCAGTATTTTACCACGTCGCATCAGAATTAAAAAGAAGACAAACGAAAAGTAAAATATTAAGAAATGATACATAAACAGCGTTGTCCGTAAAATCCAAGTTAAACGCCCATTTAGATAACTAATAAAAAAGGTGAAAATCATCATGAACATACACCATTTGATGAATATCCATAGGTAATACAAGTATTTTTTTTCGTTGATAAACCACAGTAAAACCAAACGATTTTGATAAAACTGATACAAAACAACCACTCCAACAAAATCGTATAAACGCAATTCATTATTTCCTGTGATACTGTAATAAAAAACCGCTAAATTGTAGAAATACGAAATCAGAATTAGGTATAACGTAAACTTTAGGAAATTTGATTTCCCTAGCAGTTTTAAGCGTTTTTCCATATATTCTCTTCGTGTTCCCATTTACAATTTGTTGTAAAAACTTAGTAACTTTTGTATGATTGCTTTTTGAGCAAAGTTTTCTTGTATATGTTTGGTTAGTTCTTTTGCTTTCGCAAAACATTCGTATTCATTTTCAATTAATAACGCTAATTTTTCAGAAAACTGACTTACTTCATTTGGCGGTACTAAATAACCTTTCGTTTCATCAGAAACAACTCTGCTACATTCACCTACATTGGTAACAAGAGCGGCTAGTTCGTGTAATCCATATTCCAATAATGCAATAGGTAAACCTTCAGATTTCGAAGATAGTACTCCAATATCACATTGATTCAAAATATGAGACACGTCTTCCCTACTTCCATACACAAAGACTTTTCCGCTCAAATCATGATCGTGAATATACAATTTGATTTGTCGCGAATAATCATCTTCAAAATCTTTTCCTACCAAGTGCAATGTCCATTCTTCTTTTTGCACCATTTTAAATGCCTGTAACAATAACAAATGATCTTTTTGTGGACGTAAGTTTGCTAAACATACAATTCGTCTTCCATCAACTCCTTTTAACTTAGTGTTTGCTTTTACAGTTTCACTTTTTACCGGAAAGTTTGACAAATACACAACTTTTGAAACCGCTAAATTTTGTTCTGCCCAATCTTTCAAACGCTGATTAACAGAGATCACGCCATTCATCATGTATGAAGCCATTTTGATAGCAAAGGCTTTTCGTTCTGCTAAAAACTCACTATTTCCGTAATGATCATGCCAAACCATTTTAAATTTTGGATAGATCAATTTCGTCAAAAACACAATAAAAAACGAAGTTGCATGCGCATGTACAATCTTAATATCATTTTCTTTGATAAAGGATTTCAATCGCTTAATAGCTCCAAGATCAAAGGTGCTTTTACGATTCAAAAACAAATAACCGACTTCTTTTGCTACTTGATTCTTCAATACTCCTTCTTTTCGTGTCGTACATAAAAACGAGGCTTCCACTTCTGTCGCCAACGCATTGGCATACGTAACCGCCAGTTTTTCAGCGCCGCCAGTATCTAGTGTATCTATGACTTGAAGGGTTTTCATTTTTGGGTGTCAGGTTATAGTTTTTTTATTCGTTAATATTTCAATTTGTTATTTATAATTTACATCTTTCAACAAATCATGAATTCTGGTAAAAAAGCTTACTAACGTTAAGTAGTCTTCCCATAACTTTCTATTCGCCTTCTGAATTTCTTCAAATTTCTCTTGTGTCAAGTTTTGATGAAATTCCAATAATCGTTGTTCCATTTCATGTTCTTTTCCTTGTGGAATACGGATGCAATGCTGCGTCCAATCAATGATTCCTTCTAAAGGCAATAAACAATCCGTATCAATCAATACCGGAATTCGTCCCAAAGCTAAGGTTTGATAGAAACGTACTGAAAAGTTTCCTGCACCACGCAAATTGAATATATAATCGGAATCGTTGATGTTTTCATAAAACTCATACGTAGTCTTATCTGCCGAACGATTTGTACGTACACCAGCACGATAACGTTCCCGATAAATGATATTCGTTTTGATGTCTTTATGTTTTTCTAAACGTTTTAAATATTTGAAACGCATAAACGGAGCAGCAAACCATTGTTGTGGTTCTAAACGCGTTTTTCCTAAGTGAAATTTTAGATTTCTATATACGATCAAACCAATGTCTTTTGCTGCTTTTAGCAAATTTGGTGTGGCTTGGCCTACAAATCCAATCACAGGTTTTGTTTCTTTTACCCGAACTTGATGATCTTCTTTATTGATGTAATGTACCAGCGGATCTTTGAAAAAAGCAGGAAATGAAATCTGATGTTCCAATTTTTTACTCTTGTATCCACTATTTCGAAACACATATACATCTTTTCTTGTTGGCGTTACACCTTGGTCTCCCGAAATATACGTTAACACTTTTAGATTCTTTTTATGACATTCATCTATGAAATGTTCTGCTTCAGCTTGCAAATTTTGATTCAGGTAATAATTCCATGAAAATGGTAAAAATGCTACAGCTGCCTCTTCAATTGAATCTACCAATTGGTAATAGTTCTTCACTTCCACAAATTCATTGCGTTCATCAAACAACAAGGCATAAATCAATGGAAACTTCTCTCCTTTCGGATGTTTCTCTATGAATTTTGTATCTGTGTAAACATTCAGCATTTAGAGCAATGATTTTAGTTCGTTTTCAAAAGTATCAAGCGTGTATGTTCTACTCCATTCGATCGCTTTTTCTACTTTTTCTTGATATGTTGAAGGTGATTTTAACACCTTTTCTATTTCTGAAACTGCATTTTCTACTGTTGGATCAATTAAAATCCCGCGATTTCCTTCATCTAACATGTATGGAACACAAGAAATTTTAGTCACAATTGGCAAGCTTCCCCAAAACATCGCTTCTGCAACCACTTTTGGCCAACCCTCCGATTTAGATGGCAACATCATAAAATGCGCAGTTTTGTGTACTTTTTTCACTTCATCAGCGGTTACATTTCCATGCAACGTAATGAATGACTCCAATTGGTTTTGTTTGATGTATGTTTCTAACTCTTCTCGTTTTGCGCCATCACCAAAAACATCCAAACGTACATTATAATTACGTTGACGCAATGCTTCCACAGTTTGAATGGTTAACAACGGACGTTTTCCTAGCGATAATGAGCCTACAAAACTGAAACGAATCGTTTCGTCAAAAGTACGTTTTACAACCGGTGCTTTATCACTATCTCGATAAGTTGCAGTAAAAAACGATTTTATATTTTTTGTTTGATTTTTCCAATCCCCATATACCAAAACGTTCATTTTTTTGGTTAGAAATGTATTGGACAGTATTCTTTTTTGCAATCTATAACTCAATGGTTGCTTACTCTTAGGATCCCAATTTCCTGCATATTTTGCAGTTTTTGTTTTCGACGGAAAGAAAATTTGAGCAATACAACCTATCAATCCAATATTTCCTGGACAGCGCAAGTGAATATGATCTGCTTTTCGCATCGCGCCAATGATTTTAAAAAAGATAATAGGCAGCACCAAAAGCGTTTGTAAGCTTGACTTGATGCTTAATAGATTAAACGCCGGAATTGATTTGAAATCGATATTGTCATGCTCATATGCGATATCAATGGGACGAATTTCTTTGTCTTCCAACAATGGTGCTACAATCGTAACTTTATCTACATATTTCAACCACAAGTTCATTTCCTTTACATACGGCGCGTATGCGAGGTATTCAGAGGCTTTTTGAGCATGTAGAACATGTGTGATAATTAGAAAATTCATATTAATTTACAGCATTTTTAACCGTATCTCGTTGTATTTTAGGTTTTTGAAACCAAAGTTGAAACCAAGCGGCAAATCTACCTAAAGCTTCTGTGAATGCTGCTTTTTTTTTGTGATTGGGTAAATATATTTGTTAATCTTAGAAACGCCAAGAATAATACCGTTGCATTCCATTTGAAACGTGCTTTTAAGCTTGGATTCGTATATTTTACACGCCATACATACCAACCATTTTTTACGACCATTTTACCATACTTATACTGGTTTGGTCTTCCTGCTGCATCGTGATGATGTTCTAACTTTGCAGCTGTATTAACATATAATTGTCCCAATTTTGAAACTCGCAGTGTAAAATCGGCATCTTCATACAATCCATATCCTTCAAAATAGGTGGAAAACTTAATCTTGTCTAAAATTTCTTTTTTGAATGATGAAACGCCACCCATAAAGAGTTCTACAGGATATATTTTATCCGTTGGCGGCAAGAAACTTACAGAACGTCCATGTGCGAAAGACGGTAAATAACACGGTTTCGTAGCATCGAGTAAGCCAATTTTTTTACGCAATCTAAATCGTAACGATTCACTTCTAAACCAACCATCATTTATAAACGATTTCGCAGGTGGTTTTATGGTCTCTGTAATTTTCGTCCAGTATACTTCATTCGTAATAAAACCACCAACTCCAAGCGCTTTTGGATACGTATTATACGTTTCTATGAGGTTTTTAAAATACTCTTTCTCAAGAATAGTATCATCATCTAAAAAGCATACAATTCCACTGGTATTTGCTACTTTTTTAATTCCAAAATTTCGTTGTTTTGTTAGCCCACGATCTGCATCATTAACTTTAAAATAAAGTAGATTTTTGAATGGATTTTGGGTTAATATTTCCTTCGTTTCATCGTTTCGAGAACCATCAACAATTAAAATCTCATTTGGATACAATGATTGCGCAGCCACCGATTGCAATAGTGTTTGCAAGGGTTTTGGGCGCATGTATGTACAAATGATGAGACTAAATTGCATGAATTCCTTATTCTCTTACGAGTATTGTATTAAACTTATCTGTTCGGTATGATGTTTCCACCTGTATTTTGTGCTGTTCTACATCATACGAAATTGGCTTAAAACCAAAGGATGTCACAAATTCAAAGACTTTTTCGTCAGAAATTCCGAATTTATCTCCCGAATTGTTAAACTCTAACAATATATATTTTAAAGATGATTTTTGAAGTGTTTCTGTTGCACCTTTTAAAACGAAGTATTCAAATCCTTCAACATCAATTTTCAAAAACGTTGGTTCTTCACTTATCAATACATCATCTAACCTTTGGATAGGAACCGTAATTGTGGAAACGGTTTCATTTTCAAGCGCAACTCTGTTCATGACATCATAACCTTTGGTAAATTTTAGTTTGCCTTTTTCTTCTCCAAAACCAATGTTTAAACATTCAACATTATCTTGTAAATTGTTTACATGTTCATTTTTTAACAACTTTTCGTACGTGTTTGGAATTGGTTCAATCGCAATCGTTCGTGCTTTTGCCACACCGGAAGCCAATAAGGTAAAATGTCCTACGTTTGCCCTAATATCTACAAATACATCATCTTTTTTCAAATGTTTCATCAGAAACATAGAATCTTCGTAATCAGCTAGTTTTATGTAAATATTTGATACGATTCCTGCATCACCTTTTTTAGCAAAAAACTTCAATCCATGAATCCAATTGTATTTTCTATCTTCTGGACTTATGGTTTGAATCACATTAAATTTAATATATCTAAAAAAAGCACCATTTGCATTTCCTTTGATTAAAGGATGACTTTGAAACTTTTTTTGCCGTTTTTTAAGCTTTTTAAGAACTTTATTGATCATTATTGTGTTATTAATGCGTTATAAACTGCCATGTTTTGAATTGCAATTTTAGTAATATCAAATCGTTTGATGGCTTCTTGTCGTGCTTTTTTTGCCATGTTTGAAGCTAAATCCCTATCTGTCAATAACAAATTGATTTTATCTGCAAATTCCGTATGTGACTTCGGATCGACTAGAAAACCTGTTTCCCTATCATCAACAATTTCTTTTGCCCACGGATAATTGGTATTTACAAATGGTTTCTCAAGCGCCATCGCTTCTATAGTCACCATTCCGAACGATTCTGCTAACGAAGGAAACACACAAACACTGACTTCATTTATCAATTCCTTCATACGATCGTAATTCACAACTCCGAGATAGTTTACTTTTTTTGCAGCTTCCGCCGAAAGTGTTTCTTGAAAGATTTCCCAAGTGGAACGCTGTTCTTTCGCATCTTTTGCATCATTTCCAACCAATAATAACTGACAGTTACTATTTTTCTGAATTAAATCATTAAAAATATATGCCAATTCGAGAATGCCCTTTTTACGAATTAAGGTTCCAAAGTATAGTATTGTTTCTCCTTGTCTTTTGGATATAGCTGGTTGAAAATCTTCCACATATATTCCATTCGGAATTACCGTGATATCTCTATTTGTATTGAATAATGTGTTTGTCTTTTCAGCCACAAACTGACTTACCGCAATGATTTTAGTGGCTTTTTGAAGTGCTTTTTGTTCACGATTAAAATTAGCTTGTTTGATTTCTCTTCCTTCTAAATGACAAAAAAAAGTATCGCTTCCGTGCAAACGCATTACTTGTGGAATGGAAAAGTTCATATTTGCCGTAATTCCAGTCCAATCTACCACTTCCAATACATCAATTTTGTCTTTTGTGATAATTTTATTGATGTATTTGTTGATGATTCCTTCATTCAATTTCCATGTTAATACAGGATATTTACGGAGTTTTATTTTATGAATCGTAATGTCTCCATCTTGAAAAACTTCTTGTTTGTCTTGAAAATACGTAAACACGGTAATTTTCAATCCTTTATCTACCAGTGCTTTGAGCAAATTTTTCGTACTTGTCCCTATTCCCGCAGATTTCGGGAGCTTTTCATGTGGATATTCGGGAAGTAAGAAAGCAATATGCATTAGCTCAATACGTTTTGAAAAGCATTATACATTCGGGCGCGAAACTCGTTTAGCGGATGTTTAGCAATACTTTTTGCCCAGGCAGCACGTTCATCTCTATTTTGTTGCTCTAAGGTATCAAAATCTTGTAAAATTCTTGCTAAAGCTTCTGGTTTTTGCAACAAATGAACCGCTTTTGGATGCTTGTTAAATGTTTTGAAATGGACAAATTGATACAAGCGATCTATATTAAAATCTTTGTGTCCATTTGTTTGTTTGTAATGACAATAAAATGCTGGTTTCCCTAACAGTATCGCATCTAATGCCATCGTTGAACCAATATTGAATATCGCACTACTGTAGTACAATGTACTGTATAAAACACCTAAATTTGAGTTCAGCCTGTAAGTGTCTGGTAACGGAAATTCTTCATGATTCCATGTAGGAATGACTTCCGTAATAACATCTTTATATTCGGCTAAAATTGGAATGAATCCTTGATTGTAGTCTGCTGGATTTGCACGTAAAATAACATGATATTGCTCAAAGCTTGTTTGATTATGCGCTTTTACTGCTTCCGCTAGATCTTTTAAATACAATGGATCGTCCATACCAATAGATGTGAAATTTCCTGAAAAACAGAGTAATTTTTTGTTTATTGGTAAGTTGTATGCTTTGTAGAATAATTCTTTTTCAATTAGATATTCTGGTTTTGTGTAACATACAAATTGTGGTGTTCCTGTGACTTTAATATTGTTTTCTTTGACTTCATCGGGATAATACGCAGTCATTTCTTCCTTCATATAATCGCTCCAAACCAAGTAATGATCAGCTTTGAGCATTTTATTTCCTTTTGGAAGATTGTCCCATGAATGGATAAAACTCACTACAGGAATTCCCAAGTCACGTGCTGCCAATACTGGCGCTAGCGATAAACTGGAAACTTGATGCGAACAATAAATCATATCTGGCGTATTTGCTTTAAGATATGCCAAACATTGATTGTAATATGTAGAAGTTCTCGTTTGATTAAAGAAATTATCCTCTAATTTTTGAATTCCTTTTTTGGAAGCGTAGCATCTTGATAAAACGCTAATCAAACCAAATTTTAGTTTTTTCTTAAAATTACTCTTTCCTGGTGCAACTCGGTATAATAAATGTTTTTTCGTTGCTTGTGTTTTATCATTGTAACGCAAGGTTGACTTCGCTTTTAGATAGCGTAAAAAGTCTGTTTTTCCTTTGTAATCAAATTCAGGAAGTTGCTGCGTTTGAATGTCTTTTGGCAATTTTCCCAATGCTGATGACTTCACGTTGTGCCAAACCAACATGTCAATGTTTTCGGGAGTTTCAAAGAAATCACTTGCGTAATGATTTTCAAAACTTTGATATCCCACAAATATGGAAATTATCTTTTTTCGCATGGGGTAATCGCGTTATTGATATTGTCCACAAATATAGCCATTGAAAGTATTCTGAAAAGAAAATAAACTCCTCTATTCGGATTTTTTTGTTGCTTTTTTGCCAAAGCCAAGACTTTATTTGTGTCAAACACTAATTTTAACGCATCAATATGTTTTTCTAATAGTTCATACAACTTCTCTCCTATTTCATTGGAAATGCGATGATTCCAGTTTTGAACAGAGATATCGGACTTTACAGGATTTCTAAAAAACGCTAATAAATCCTGATTGGAATCATAAATAATTTGCTCATGAATTTGATCGTTTTTATAATGTTCATGTGGCAAATTGTGTGTTGTTTGAATGAATTTTTCGTGTAAAAAAGGTGTTATCTTATTTCTTAAGGCTGATAATATCTTGTGTCGATTCCCAAAATTCCCTGGTAAACGTCCTTTTCGATAAAAATTGACTAATATTTCAGCATTTGAGTTTCCTTCGTAATTTTTTATGATTTCTGAGGAAATATTCTCAGGATACGATTCAATAAACACTTCATAATCAGACACAAATGATTCAGCTAAAAATTCTTTTGGTGTTAAATAGTTGTGCATAGCTTTTGAAAGATTCGAATCTTCAGGAAAAAACATACGTACACATTCACCTGCTTCACCCATGACATAACTGTAATCGTTTGGAATTCCTTGATCTACAAATTTGAGCATATCAACATAGGAAATTGTTCCTAAACCACCAGAAATATTGGCGATTTCCTTGGCATAATGTTCAAATTCACTTTCATCACACAAAGTAGTATGATCGTATGAAATATCTAATTTTACGGCAACTTCCTTTCCTTGAATGACATCTGCGGAATAGACATTTCCAAAGTTTCCCACCTTTACATGTTCATTTCCTTCCTTAACTTGACCTAACAATGCCAAGCTGTCTTTTCCTGCTGTTGCGCCAAAAAATAACTTTTCAGTAGCTTTTGTGGTATTTTGTAATGAAAATGTTGGTTTTTCGTTTGAAAAAGTGATTGCCAATTCTTTTGTTGAATGATTCAAATCAGCATCAAAAGTGTGCAATTTTCCGCCTTGAATTCTAGAAATTCCTTTGTAGGGTAATGGAAACGGTTGCACTTGATATCCAAAAGCAAAATGTCCTTGTACGCCAAGTGGATCGAATTGTATTGAAATTTGTAATTCTTTGAAATTTTGAAAGTTTAAGAAGAAAACTAGTTGATTTTCAACATTTAAATTAAAACTCCCACTAACACCATGTAAATCACTTAAAACAAATAATTTATCACTTTTATTATTGCGAATAAAAATTTCAAAAATACCTCCCAAAACATTGTATGCTTTTTCTAAAGCTTTCTCAAAATTATCATGCAATTCTTCACAAAAAGCTAATATTTTTTCTTCATCATGATCAGATGAATACCATACAATTTCATACGATTCACTTTCAAAAGTGTACAACGTACTTCCTTGATTTTCTTTTTTGAAAAGCTGCATATCAAAACCGTCTTTTCCAAAAGAAATATGAAAATTTTTTATAGTATGTTTTACAAGTTTCAAAGTGTAATTGTTTTTGCTAATTCTGACGCTTTTTCCCAATCTTCCAACGTATCAATGTTTACATAATATTTGTCTTCGGAAACAATATATGCTAATGAATTCCCATACAATGTATTTTCCTGCATTAGTACATTAGTTTTGGTAATATATACACTTCCGTCTCTGTGATAAGCTTTTGGTAATTCTTGTCGTCTTGGAATAATATTTTTTTCTCCTGTCGCGATTTGCAATATTCCATCTGTATTTGGCTCAAATGTCCAATGTGGATTATATTGATGCGGAACTTCTAATACAGAAACTAACGAATCAGTTTGTTTTTCTTTGAATGTTTCTAACGCTTTATCTAAAAATCCTTTTGGTCGAAATGGACTTGTTGGTTGTAGCAAACAAATTGCATCAAACTGTTTGCCTTCGTTTTCCAAAAATGCAACTGCATGTTGAATCACAGGTAAGGTTGGCGTCGTATCTTCTGCTAGGTGACTTGGACGCACAAAAGGAACATTCGCGCCAAGTGACTTTGCCATTTCAATAATTTCCGCATCATCCGTCGTGACAATCACTTCCGAAATGTATTTTGATTGCAACGCAGCGTCAATACTGTACTGAATCAATGGTTTTCCATGGAGAATTTTTTTGTTTTTCCCCGGAACACCTTTGCTTCCGCCGCGTGCGGGTATGATTGCTAGAATATTCATTATTAACAACTTAGTTATTTGCGTCTAACTCTTGAATTAATGTCTTGGTAAATTTATTACTTCCTTCTGAATTTAAATGTATTGGATCATAAAAATAATTTTTATCCGTAAACATATTGCCGTAATAGAGAATATTGAATTCGTTTTTAATTTTATCAAATAGCTTACTATTTTTAGCTTGATAATACGGTGCCGTAAAAAAACGAATCTTCATGTTATACGTATTTCCTGTTTCAATTAAGGTTTGTAATTGCTCTTTACTTGGAATATTTTCTTCTTTAAATATGTAAGGTTGTATCGTAATTTTATCATTTTTTTGAAGCGGTGAAAATCCAAAACTTAATGCACTTTGTTTTTTCAGTATTTTGATACATAGTTCGCGAAGTCCAAATTTATGTCCGTAGTTCATATATCGAGCAAAAGGAATATTTATGAGCGTTTCATCATAATTATTATTCTTAAAATGCGTTTTTACCTTATCAATATCTAAAAGTGGTACAAACGCATATGTACTTAATGTTGATTCTTTTTGCACACCAGAGTCACCATCAATTTGTATACATATTGTATTGGCGTTGATGTTGTATTCATTCAATATATCAAGCATCAATTTAGTTTCGTTTAAAGTTTGCCCTAACATTCCAAGGTTAAGCACTTTTTTATCTGAAAATACAGTTTCATCAACTCCATTTAATACTCTTGATGATCCTAAAAAAATGTAATCAAATTGTTTGTTTTTGATCGTTTGTAAATACTGTACTTTATTTCTAGGTTCACCTTTTTTAACATGAATAAATGTGTAAAAAGCATCTAATACAAATAGAAGCGTCACCACAGTAACAACTATTTTTAATATGTAAAAGGTAAATTTCTGCATTCAAGTTAAAATTGAAAATAAATAAAATCCACTGGAGTTGAAAATTGCCCCAATGTTAAGATTAGAAATATGATAGCTATTGTTTTTGCAAAACTATATTTTCCCTCAAATGGATGCTCACTGTTTCTGTAAAACCATTCAATGATGATTAGTAGTAGTATGACGCCCAACCCTTCAATATTATAACGATCAATAGGTAAGTATTCAAGGATTAGTGAAAAATCTGTAAATATATTTTTAATGTAATCAAATGCTAATGTAATACTTTCTGCTCTAAAAAATATCCACGCAAATGTAACGATAGTAAAGGTTGTTAGTATTTGAATACTTTCTTTTAATGATGGAAGTATCCTATTTTCGGCAATGGCATTAGTATTGATTCGATTTCTATTCAACAATAATAAAGGAATAAAAAACAACGCATTTAAGAGTCCCCAAAAAATAAAAGTCCAGTTTGCTCCATGCCAAAAACCACTGACTAAGAAAATTACAAAAACGTTTCGTATTTTTTTGTATAATGATACTTTGCTTCCACCAAGCGGAATGTATACATAGTCTCTAAACCAAGTGGAAAGTGAAATGTGCCAACGACGCCAAAATTCTGCTATATCACGTGAAAAATAGGGTTTTTTAAAGTTCGTCATTAAATCAAAACCAAAAAGTCTGGCAATTCCGATGGCAATATCAGAATATCCACTAAAGTCCCCATAAATTTGGAACGCAAAAAACACAGCTCCTAAAATTAATGTTCCAGAAGTATAGCTTTCACTGTTTTCAAAAATGGCATTGACATACATAGCACACGAATCTGCAATGACTACTTTTTTAAACAATCCCCAAAGCATCAGTTGGATCCCTGAAACTGCTTTGTCGTAATTAAAAATACGCTTTCTTGAAAATTGCGGTAATAAATTACTTGCTCTTTCTATGGGACCAGCTACCAACTGCGGAAAGAAAGCCACAAATGCAGCAAATTTCACAATGTTATTTTCTGGTTGTATTTTTCCTTTATACACATCGATTGTGTAACTTAAAGTTTGGAATGTGTAAAAAGAAATTCCGACAGGTAGAATGATATTCAGTGTGCTCACGTGCGCATCAAACCCTAGATTATTTAAGAAATCGATCCAAGTTTCAATAAAAAAATTGAAGTATTTAAAAAATCCCAACAATCCTATGTTTATTAGTAAACTTGTAAACAAAAGATATTTCTTTTTTCTTATATTTTGAGCTGCTTGAATACTTTTAGCTACTGAAAAATCTACAAGTGTACTAAAAATGATTAACGACAAAAAACGCCAATCCCAGCAAGCATAAAAGAAATAGCTAGCCGCTAATATCCATAGATTTTGATATTTTATTTTAGCATTGGTTAGCGCCCAATACGTAATAAATACAATGGGTAGAAATATTAAAAATGAAATCGAATTGAATAACATTAATACATAATCGTTTTGTGTGCGATGAGTTCTGTGTTTGCGAGTGCTTCTGCGATTTGTTTTCCAGAGTTTCCATCACCATAAATATGTTCTGAAACTCTTCCTTTTTGACCAATTCGTTCCAGAATTGCTATTTTGATAACATCTTTGTCATATTCAGCATCAGTTACATTTTTCCCGCGTTGACGGCGATTTTGACGTGTACCTATATTTACAGTTGGCACACCGATAAACGAGCATTCTCTTATCCCTACACTTGAATTTCCGACCAAACAATCGCAATTTTTCAATAAGTGTAAAAAGTCATTTGGTTCCATGTTTTTGAAGAATCGAATGTTTTCAGGATTGAAATTTTCTCGAAAATAACGAATTCCGTTCGAAGTTCCATCTGAACCAGCATCTACATTTGGCCAAAACCAAAATGTTGGAATGTTGAGTTCATGAATCGCTTTCAAGGTACATAATACGTCTTCTCTTGCCGATTTGTAACGATTGGTCTCGGGATGTTGCATTACTACCAAATAACCGTCAGAAATATCTAAATCAGCTCCTACTCCACCATATTTTTTGATTGGATCGAATTTGTAATCTTTTGTATCGAATACTTCTTTTGCAATATCAATTGATGGACAACCTGTATTGATGACATATGCTGGATCTTCTCCTAGTTTTATTACTCGATCGCGTGCATCTTCAGAAGCCACTAAGTGCAAATCTGCTAGTTTGGTGTTGGCATGACGTACTTTTTCATCAATATTTCCTGTTACTTCTCCACCTTGTATGTGCACTAATGGAATGTTTTGATATGCCGCCGCAATACTTGTTGCAATGGTTTCAAAACGATCTGCAATTGTAATTACTGCATCAGGTTTTAGATTGTAGAATACATTCGAAAGTTCCATCACACCTAATCCTGTGGTTTTTGCCATGGCAGTTGGATTTTCTCCTTCCAAGACCATAAACACTTTTTCATCAATCTTAAAACCATCATTTTCAATAACTTTTACAGCATTCCCGTAACGTCCCAATAATGCAGAACCTGCGACTACTAATTGCAATTCTAAGTTTGGATGCTCTTGAATTGCTTTTAACGCAGTCTTTATTCTACTGTATGATGGTCGTGCGGTTACTACGGCACATATTTTTCGTTTGCTCATTCTTCTCTTTACTTTTAGCGGTCAGCTTTAGCTTTTTGGATTATATGTTGATTTGTCTGTTGTCAATTTGTTTGTTATTATCTTCAGCTCTAGTGAAATTGTGAAATAAAGTACTTTTAATATCATAATTGCTCTGGACACAATTTTATTTCCATTTTGACTTCACTCAATATGACAAAAATTACTCGAACTGACGTTTTGATTAACTTTTATTGTAACTTCAAACCAAATCCTTTTCATTTAAAAAATCCCACTGTTTCATATCATTTACGAGTTTTTTCCCGATAACATCTTGGAATTTGGACGCTAAGATTCCATAATTTTTAGGCTTTTTTGCTTCTAAATCATCAAATGTTAGTACATGTTCTTTTGGTAAGTCTTTGTTGATCGCTAGTGATTTTTCAAAGATTTGTTTTAACTCAGCGTATTGCGAATTATCTTTTTTATCTATCGGATGATTCAATGCCTCATCAATGTTTCTGATAGCACTGACCAATTTTGTCGCTTCTAGAAATGTAAGTGATGATTTTGCATCTGGTCCGAACATTTCTTTATCAAATACGACATGAAATTCCAAGATTTCTGCACCTAATGTTGCTGCAGCAATTCCCGCTTCGATTCCTGCGGAATGATCGGAAAACCCAATTTTTAAGTTGTATCTATCTTTAAGCTCTTGAATAACATTTAATCCAAATTGTTTTGGTGCTGTTGGATACGAAGTTGTACATTGCAAAATAGAGAACTCACAGTTTTTTTCTTTTAGAAAAGCTACGGTTTCATCCAATTCTACAAAGGAACTCATTCCTGAAGAAATGATAATTGGTTTTCCTGTATTGGCAATTTTTTCTAACAATAGAAAGTTATTGACTTCCCCAGAACCTACTTTATAACACGATACACCAACTTCTTCCAACAAATCTACTGCTGCATTACTGAATGGAGACGATAAGAAATCTAAACCGACTTCATCACAATGTGATTTGAGTTCTTTCCATTGTTCCAATGTAAATTCCATACGTTTCCAGTACTCATAACGTGTGGCATCTTGTTTAGAGAATTTTACTCGGAAAGGTTCATGAATACTACTTTCTGCTGCTGCAATGTGTGTTTGAAACTTGATTGCATTTGCGCCTGTTTTTGCCACAGCATCAATATATGCATGCGCCATTCCTAGACTTCCGTCGTGTGCTTGTGCAATTTCTGCTATGATGTAGGTTATTTTCATGGTTTTCTAGGTATTTGTCTTTAGGTTTTGAATACTTGGTTTTGGTAACACAAACTGACGTTTGATTTAATTTAAAATTCAACATTTAACACTTAACATTCAATGCTTCCAAAAACCCTTTCAACTTCTCCAATTGCTCATTAACTGTAAAGTTTTCTATGAACGTTTTTCGTGCATTGTCGCCTATAAATATCCGCTTTTCTCTGTTGTTATACAAATCCACCAATTGCTTGATCATCTGTTGTAAATCGTTACTTAATATACTGTTTTGATCGTGAATGACTTCTGGATAACAACTTGCTGCTTCTTTAGTACACACCAATACTTGTGCGTAATTAAAAACCAACGGAATTCGTGTTCGTGTTCCAGTATTGTATTCCCAAGGAATGATGTGAATATCGTATGGTTTTAGTTCTGGTGTTAAGTCTTCCACAAAACCTAAACATTGTATTTGCGCGTCTTCCAAACGTTTTTTTAACGATTCGGAAGCATATTTTAGGTTTCCAATAACTTTCAGTTTTACATTAGGAATTTTCGCTTTCAATTCATTCCAACAAACTTCTAAAAATCGTTCTAACCCGATTCTGTTTGCTGTTGTTCCCATGCCACCTAAATGCACTATCGTTGGTGCTTCTTCAGTATGTTCAACCAATTCAACTTCCCGATACGTCAATGGTATGTATACTGCATTTGGATTTCCGTAATCTTTGATTTCTTGAGTTTCCGTATACGAGGCCGAAACGCAGCCTGATACATTTTTCACAAGCTCCAGCTCTACTCTTTTCTTTTGTTGCAAGTGAAATTTTTGCAACAACGAAAGTTTACTTTTTAGTTTTCTTAACTTGAATTCCCAGTCGTGATGCGCGTAGACAATCGGAATATTTAGATTGGAATAGTTTGCTAAAATTGCTGTCCAACGCCATTCTGCCCAAACTAGATTGATCTTATGTTTTGAGATATATTCTTTTAAAATTTGCTCATTTTTCGAATTCACAAAAAAATATTCAAATTTTTCAGGTGCAAAAATTGCTTTTTTGATACGATCAAACATCCCTTTTGGATGAACTTGTGCAACCTGAAAATGATTTATTTTTGTATAAAATCCTTGTATTTCTTGAATGTATTCTGAATTGACTTCTGATGAAATTTCTGCTTCTGGCTTGTCTTTAAAATCCACAAATAAGACATGATTTTTGTAATTGAGTCTTGCTAGTAATTGCAAATGACTAAAGTACACAGACGCGCCACCATTGGCGTTCGGAGAGATTTTCGTGTTATTTACTAAAAAAAGTACATTCATCACATGAAGTATTTATTTAGAAAACCAAGTCCATTTGCTATGCAAATACGTGCCAATTTTGATTTAATAGCAATTGTTTTTGGGCTTCCCCATTTTTTATGAAAGATGATATGTCCTTGCAATAATTTTTTACGATCCAACATCCAACGATGTTGTTCTGTATAGATGTATTTTGGAATGTCTTTTTCAGGAATTTTCACATCATCGAAAAAGGCACTTTTCTTTTTTTCTAATTCTTTGGAAACTTTACTTTCTAGGTGTGAAACTTCTGAATTTGCTACAATTACATGCTTTTTTCCATATTTCTGTAACATTAAACTATAATCATCATCTGCATAGAAAAAACTAAAACGCTCGTCTAACAAACCTGTTTTGGCAAACATAGATTTTTCTGCAATGATACACCAACCTACAATATGCCTTCGGACTTTGAATCCAAAGAGAAAATTTTCTCCATTGAAAAAGTGTTGAGGTGTAAATTTAGAATCGTAATCTACAGGACAAAACGACTGCACTTTCGGATATTTCTGCTTTACTTTTAGAATTTCTGTAAACCAGTTTTTTTGAAAGATGAGATCGTTATTAAATAACCCAACAAAATCACCCGAAGCAGCTTTGATTCCTATGTTTAGAAACTTATGAAAGTTAAAATCTTCCGTAGGAATGATCACTTTTACATACTCAGGAAATTGGTAGAATGAGTTTTGAATCTGTTTGTTACTTTCTATCAATAAAATTTCAAATTCAACATCAGGGTTGTCTTTTTCTGCTTCCATCATACTTTCAATACAATGCAGCGTCATGTCGAAAATCGACTGACTTTTGGTATTGGACAATATGATAGCAGAAAATAACATATTATTTTTTTACACAGCGAAATACATACTGAAATGTAAAGTAATTTTTGAAAAATCCTAATTTCTTGAAAACTCTTGGAATAAATGGAAAACCACCTTTGTAAGCACTGTAGCGCATGACACGTGTTAATTCTTCAATTTTCATGTCTGCTTGATCTACTAATTCTTCGATGTTTTTTAGTGTAAACCAACGCATGTGTGTTTTATCATATAATCCGCTTGGTTCGTACGGGAATTTCCCTTTAAATACTAAGTGCTTCAAAGTTTCTAAGTGCTGTACATTTGGCAAGGAAATGATCATTTTTCCCGTAGGTTTTAATGATTTTTCTAATTCCGACAATACATGCCACGGATCAATTAAGTGTTCTAAAACATCTCCCAAAATGATATAATCAAAATCTTCTCCTTTAAAACTCTCTAACAATTCTTGATCTTCAATGCTTTTTTCAATCACTTTTGTGATATTTTTTTTAGCATTTACAACCGATTCTTCGTGTGTTTCTACACCAATGACTTCTGTTGCCATTCCTTGATCGAGCAACCATTTTCCATTGATTCCGTTGGAACAACCAACATCTAAGACTTTTAGATCTTTGCCTTCAATCAATGCAATGATGTCTTTTCGAAGTTTTATGTAGGCTTGATTCATTTTTGGGTTATTTAGGGTCTAAAGGTTGTTTTTTGATTTTCCACGATAACATTGGGCGCATCAGTCCTGGCCATTTTCCTGCGTACGGTCCGCGCACTCCATCACCTGTAGTATCATCAAATATTTCAAAACTTAATAAGTTGTCTTCAACCGCATGAATAATTTCTGGATTGTAGTTTCCAACAGCAACTAACAAGCTAAATTGCCCTTCTGCTAAGAAGTGACGAGGAATTTTACAAGTAGCTGTCACAATTCCTTTATTGGTTTTATCATGATATTCCAACCAATCTGGTGCATTAAATTCATTAGAAGCAAATAAGCGCTGTCCGCGTTCATTTACCACATGAATGATGGCTGTATTGTGATATTCTGTATTTAAATCCCAATAGGTAACTTCCACATACATGTCATCACGTACGCTAAAGCGATTGCACAATTCTCCTTTTTCATTACGAATTGCTGCACTTTTTAGACGTCCAAAATCATTTCCTGGTGCCGTTTCCATGCTTTCCCATTCGTGATAAGGTTTGATATCCATTCCTTGATTTAAGTAGGCTTGAATTGCTTTATCTGTATCACCATCAAAAATGACTTCTCCATCTGCCAACACTACTGTACGTTGTGTTAGTTTTTGAATGGCATCCATATCGTGACTTACAAATAAAACTGTTCGCCCTTCACCTTTGGCAATGTCTTGCATTTTTCCAATGGCTTTTTTCTGAAATTCCGCATCACCAACTGCCAATACTTCATCTACTACTAAAATTTCAGGTTCTAAATGTGCTGCTACTGCAAATGCCAAACGTACTTTCATTCCAGAAGAATACCGTTTTACAGGTGTATCAACATATCGTTGAACTCCTGCAAATTCTACAATTTCTTCAAATTTCGATTTGATTTCCGCTTTGGTCATTCCTAAAATAGCGCCATTCAGAAAGATATTTTCTTTTCCAGTCAATTCTGGGTGAAATCCTGTTCCAACTTCTAACAAGGAAGCAATTCTACCTTTAGAACGAATGATTCCTTGCGTTGGCATGGTTACTTTGGAAAGAATTTTTAATAATGTCGATTTCCCTGCACCATTTTTTCCAATAATTCCTAATACTTCACCTTTACGCACATCAAAACTAATATCTTTGATTGCCCATACATAATTCGATTTTCCAACTGTATTACGTTTATTCCGTTCGCCAATACGTGTATACGGATCTTCTTTTCCACGAATTTTATGCCACCAGCGGTTTAGATCATGACTGATAGTTCCTGTACCAATAACGCCTAAACGATATTGTTTCGAAAGCTTTTCTACACGTAATATGATGTCTTTCTCCTGCATTATACCGTATCTATGAAATTACGTTCTGTTTTGTTGAATATGATCAAACCGAATAGAAATACTACAATTGAGATTCCTAAGGTGAGAAATATAAATCCAATATCAAATTTTCCTTGTTGAAATACCATATAACGAAAAGACTCAATTACTCTTGCTAAAGGATTAAACTCCACAATCCATGAAACATAGGATGGCAGTTTTTTTGATACGATTGCAAGCGGATACATGACAGCAGAAACGTACATTAGCAACTGAATTCCGAACTGAACTAAGAATGTTAAATCGCGATATTTTGTCACCATGGATGAAATGATCATTCCTAAACCTAGACCTAGCATTCCCATGATAAATACAATAATTGGCAATAATACTAGATACGGAGAAATGCTTCCTGCATTACCTGTGATCGCAAAGAATATATAAAAAGCTGTAAAAATCAGTACTTGAATTCCAAATTTTAATAAGTTGGAAACTGTGATGGATAGCGGCATGATAACTCTTGGGAAATATACTTTTCCAAAAATGTTTTCATTTTTTTTAAAGGTATCAGAAGTAGCTTTGAGACATTCGGCAAAGTAGTTCCAAATGGTTATTCCTGCAAGGTTAAACAAGAAAGCATTGACTGTTCCTGTTTGAATATCTGCGATTCCATTAAAAACCAAAGTAAAAATTACCGAAGTCAACAAGGGTTGAATTAAATACCATAATGGTCCTAATACGGTTTGTTTGTATAAAGTAACCACATCACGGCGCACAAAAAGCATTAACAAGTCGCGATATTGCCAAATTTCTTTGAATTTGAAATCGAGGAGATTGCTTTTTGGAGATATTTCAAATAACCAAGTATGTTTTTGGGGCTTGTCCAAACAGATTGAGTTTTAGGTTACCAAATATTTTCTAAGTCTTTTTTTGAGTAGGTATGATTACGTTCTACAAAAGTTGTATTGGAATCATTTTTTAGCTTTAGTCCACTTTTTTTAGAGAATACTCTTGACAAAAGTCCAAATGGCGTTAGAAAGATAAAAAACACAACGGATAATATAACTCGTGTATTGAACCATCCTAAACCTAAGGCAAATTTACCCCATAGCCATACAATCAAGCGTTCTAATGGTGGAATAAATGATCCTACTCCGACACTTAATGCTATAATAAACAATACTTTTGCAGCAGTTGCATACTCAGTTCTAAAGTGGAGGTAGGTTGCTATCAGCAAAAAACCCATCACCATGACTAAGATTACTTTTGAATTACTTTCCTTCATATTAGAATAAGGTATAGATAAATGGTGCAATTGCTGATCCACCACCTAAAACTAAGATGATTCCTAGTAATAGTAATACGATTATCATTGGCAAAAGCCAGAATTTTCTTCGTTCTTTTAAGAATCTAAAAAGATCTTTTAAAAACTCCATAGGTTATTGATTTAAAGTCTTTATAAATGTTGCTAATTCGTCGCCCATTTTTTTGTTCCCCAAAGGGTTAAAATGGCAATCGTCATATAAATAGTTGCTTGTTTTCGAAATAATAGAATCTGTTTTGAATACAGGAATTGAGAATTTCATACTTTCTCTTACTGTAACATCATTGATGCTATCTACTTTTTGCTGAAGCATTTTTGCGTTGTAACGAACACCACCACGCGAGGTCATCCAATGCCAATTCTGTAAGGCTTCTTCTTCCGTATCCCAAGTCACCACTTGCGTGGCAAATATAAGCTTTATATCATTTGCCTGACAAATCCCGATTAAGGTTTTTAATTTATTTGCATAATTCCCGTAATCGGTTGTAGGTAGCTGATTTTCAATAGGTCGAGACTTTGTTTTTTCTACTTTTTTCTTATATTTCGATTCAATCTCTATTGTTTCTAACGCATCTTCCTCACTTTTGAATGCGTAGTATAAACGTCTAGGAATTTGAAATTCATATAGAAAAATACTCAATACTTGAGAAAATCCAATTTCTGTGTCTACGTTTTGTTTTGAATTGAATTTTAAAGGATTTTTATCTAACATTAGGCGTGTAACATCATTGATACCACAAAAAACAATCACTTCATCTGGTTGTAAGTGAATGATTCTGTGTGACAACATTGCCACATGATCCTGAATGTTATCTCCAGACTTCCCTGCGTTGTAAACTTTTACCGTTTTATTTTGATAGTAATCTCGATTTAAATTGTCTTGCAATACTTGTGTCCACACATCTGCATCATCTACATATAAACTTTCTGTAGAACTTCCTCCAATCGCAAAGATTCTGTATTCATTGTTAGGTTTCGGCATTTTGAGTTCATCACCTCGGAAACCTACATTATTGATCGTAAAGTTGGTCTTTTCTTTGTAGTTTTCAAAGCCTAACAAACCATCTTCCGTAGCAAATTCAAGTTTTGTATTTGGCTCAAATTGCGATTCTATGTACATGTTTCCAACTGCTGGAATAAACATGTTTTTCTTTGTTGCTTCATACGGATCAGGCACTGGAAAAAACTGTAGAATGATTTCTATCAGCACAATAAGCACCAATAAAACAATGAGATTATATTTAATTGTTTTCCACACAGGTATCTAATCTAATAAAAATTCTTCTTTCCAATCGTCTGTATCTTGCCAACTTGGCTGTTCTTCTTTTTTGTACACGTAATTTCCGACTACTAAATAGTCCATTTCCGTTCGCATAAAACAGCGATACGCGTCATCTGGTGTACATACAATTGGTTCTCCACGTACATTGAAACTCGTGTTTACCACTACTCCAACACCTGTCAGCTTTTTGAATTCATTGATCAATTCCCAATATTCAGTGTTGGTTTCTTTGTGTACCGTTTGAATTCTTCCTGAAAAATCAATATGTGTAATTGCAGGTAATGACGAACGTTGCACATAGAGTTTATCACGTATTGGTAATTCATGATAGTTTGCTGGCACTTGGTGTTTGATGTTCGGATGTACTTTATGCACCAATAACATATATGGTGAAATTCCATCATAATCAAAAAATTCATTCACATCTTCCGAAAGTACTGATGGCGCAAACGGACGGAACGATTCTCTGTATTTTATTTTTAGATTGAGTTTTTTCTGCATTTCTGGATTTCGCGCATCACCTAAGATACTTCTACGTCCTAACGCACGCGGACCAAATTCCATGCGTCCTTGCATCCAACCAATGGCGTTTCCTTCTGAAATGTATTTTGCAACTTCCTTTGTCAACTTATTGAAATCTGAGAAATATATGGCTTTTGCGTTGTATTTTCTATTGATTTTTTCAATATCTAAGTCTGAGAATTCAGGCCCTAAATACGAACCGTTCATTGCATCGTTTGACTCCACCTTACGTTCTTGATCAAAGTATGTGTAATAAGCCGTCAATGCTGCTCCTAACGAACCTCCTGCGTCTCCTGCTGCTGGCTGAATGAAGATGTCTTTAAAGATATTTTCATTCTGCAATTTTCCATTTGCTACACAGTTCAACGCAACTCCACCAGCCATACACAAATAGTCTGCTCCCGTAATTTCCTTTGCGTGTTTGGCAAGTTTGATAATGATTTCTTCTGTTACTTCTTGGATTGCCAATCCTAAATCGGAATGCTGTTGTTCAAATTCAGATTCAGAAGTTCTTCTGGGGAAACCGAATAGTTTTTCCCATTTTTTATCATACACCATGCGCAATCCGACCGCATAGTTAAAGTATTTTTGATCTAACCAAATTGAACCATCATCATTAATTTTGATGAGTTTCGTTTTGATGATTTCTTTAAATTTTTGCACGCGCTCCGATTGTGGATTTCCATACGGCGCCAATCCCATAAGCTTGTATTCACCTGAATTTACTTTGAATCCTAAGAAATAGGTAAACGCTGAATATAATAATCCGACAGAATGTGGAAATTGCAATTCTTTCAGCATGGTAATGTCTTTACCATTTCCTAGACATATAGAAGCCGTTGCCCATTCTCCTACACCATCTAAGGTCAGAATAGCAGCTTTTTCATAAGGCGATGGATAAAAAGCGCTTGCCGCATGCGATAAGTGATGTTCTGGAAAAAGCAGTTTTAGCTTTTTCTTGTTGAACGACTGCACTTCTTTCAATTCGTCCTTGATTAATTTTTTTAAGAACATTTTTTCTTTCAACCAAACTGGAATTGCCGTAATGAAGGAAGATACTCCTTTTGGAGAAAAACCATAATAGGTTTCTAGTAAACGCTCAAACTTCAATAAAGGTTTGTCATAAAAAACTACGGCATCAAGTTCATCAATGGTTTTCCCTGTATACTCCAAACAGTATTTTACTGCATTTGCAGGAAAGGCAGGATCGTGTTTTTTACGTGTAAAACGCTCTTCTTGTGCTGCTGCTACAATGTTTCCATCTTGAATGATTGCTGCAGCAGAATCATGGTAAAATGCTGATATTCCTAATATCGTCATAATCACTTTCTATTGAAATACCTTTTAAAAGTATTTCATATTTGGGGATTGTTAGTTTATTTTCTTTTAAAAGGTTTTGTGAGACGAGACAGTAACGATCGGCGTTCTTCTTCGTGGTATCCATTTCCATAGTTTCCATAACCGTAACCATAGCCATAGCCGTAGCCATAACCATAGCCATACTTTGCTTTTTGACGGTAATCATTGAATACGAAACTGATATTATTGACTTCTCCCTTTTTATATTTATCGTTAATGATGTTCAACATGGCTTTCTTTGAATAGTCTTGTCGCACCATATATATTGTAGCGTCTGCATGAGCAATTAAATCTAAAGCATCAGAAACCAACCCTAGTGGCGGTGTATCTAACACAATATAGTCATAGCGTAGCTTTAATTCTTTAATAAATTCTTCCAATTGCTGACTAATCAGCAGTTCTGAAGGATTTGGAGGAATTGGTCCAGAAGTAATCACATCCAAATTATCATATTTTGTATGTTGAATCACTTCTTCCATTTCTTTTTGTCCGATCAGGTAGTTTACTACACCAATTTCATTTGTTATACCAAAATCTCCAAAAATCTTAGGTTTACGCAAATCCAAACCAACTAAAATAGTCTTTTTTCCAGTCAAAGAAAATACTGACGCTATATTGGTAGAACAAAAAGTTTTCCCTTCACCACTGACCGAAGAGGTGATCAAAACTGTTTTAGTTTTATCTTTTTCTAAATTCTTGTAGATGTATTGCAAACTTGATCGAATTCCTCTAAACGATTCTGCCACAGATGATTTTGATCTTTCAAACACTACCAAATTGGTTTCACCTCTACTTCTGCTGACAATGCCCAAAATTGGAATATTTGATAGCTTTTTGATATCTTCTGGTGTATTAATATTGTTATCTAATAGCGTAACAATAAACACAAATCCTAATGGGATTAACAGTCCCATAAATAAAGCCACAGAGTAGTTTTTCTTAGTATTAGGTGAAATTGATCCTTGTCCCAAATCCTTAGCGCTGTCAATTACTTTTACATCTGAAACATTGGCTGCTTTTACAATTCCTGCTTCATTTTTCTTTTCTAATAATAAGGTATATGAGGCTTCGCTAATTTTGTAGCTACGTTCTATATTGAATAATTGTTGTTCTTCTTCTGGCAGTTTTCTGAATTCGGCATTTGCACGTGCTGTTCTGGTTTCAACATTAGCAATATCTATATTCGTTGAAGCTCGTGCTGTTTTTACATTTTCTAATAATACACGTTTTGTCGCTTCAATATCCTGATCAATTTCTTTGAAAAATATATCATTTTTAACGGTTTCTGATAATTTGGCTCTTCTAATAGAAAGTCCAACAATTTTAGATACATTGTTTACAATATTTGGATCATCAATTCCGGAAGAAGCTGGCGCAGGCAAGGATCTATAGTCAGTACTTTTGTTTAGATAATTTTCGAGTAACTTGTAGTATTCAAGTTCCAACACATATGCATTCTTTTCAATGCTATATTGATTTAGTTTCGCAAATACTTCTTCTCCTTTTGCAGTAGGATTAAATACTTTATTATCTTGCTTATACTGTTTTAGTTTTTGCTCATCTTTTCGCAACGAATCTTCTACACCAACAATCATTTTATCGATAAAAGCCAAAGTATTGGTTGCAAATTGATTTTTTTCTTCAAGTTGCTTAGCTGTCAAGATTTCCGTTGTCATATTCAAATAATCCGCTAAGATTGCTCTATTAGGACCTGTAAGACTCAGCACTAACATAGAGGCACCTTGTACTTTTAGACTAACACCAATAGAACGATATTTAGAGATTTCAGAATTTAAGCTTGTTAGATACACATAATACGGTTGCCCAATTTTGATTTGAATATCTGCTCGTGGTGTCAATGCAAATTTGAAATATGGTGTTTTTGCTTCCGTATTCATGACAAAATCGCCCGTGTAGACTTCACCTTCTGGTACTATTGCTACTGCTTCATTTTGCTTGTATTTTAAACCACTAAAAGCTTCCGAAGTGGTAAAATTGATACTTGCGGTATAATTTTGTTCATCTTTAAATACAATCTTAATTGGTGTATTGATGAGTTGTGGATATGCTTCATCAAGACTTGCTACAAAAGGAGCATTTGTATGAATATCTTCCAATCTGTAAGCACCATCTACTTTATAGTGAATATACGATTGCAAAAAACGCACTACATTTTCGTTATGAGCTCTTGATTTTAAAGTTGTTTTGATGGTTTCTACCTTATCACTCGCGCCTCCCCAATTAAACGTAAGGTTCATACTTGAAGAAAAGAAAGGATTCTGCTCTTCTTTGATAGAGATCAAACTTTCAATACGATAGATACGTTCGAGTCGTTTATTGTAGAAATAAGTTACCACAAAAGCAATTCCTAAAGTAATCACAAACAGATACCAATAGTTGAGCGCTCGAAAAGCGAGAGCTTTGATATCAAAAGAATTCTGTGATTTTAATTCGTCAAACTCTTCTTCCATGCGCTTATAAATTTCTAGACAATACTAATACACTCGTCACCAATGACAATACTGTAACCACAGTGGTAATTGATTGTACCAAAGTAGTTCCTGTCCCTAGTGACTTCTGTTTTAATGGTTTTACATAGATCATATCATTGGGTTGAATATAATAATATGGAGAACTGAAAGCATCCACACTTGTTAAATCGATATGATGAATTTTTTGTCCTTGCGGATATTGACGAATAATTAAAACATCTTTTCTATTTCCTACTGTAGTAATATCTCCTGCACTTGCTAATGCTTCAATAATATTTACACGATCTTGGAATAAAGTATAAATTCCAGTACTTCCAACTTCGCCTATGATTGTATAACGCAATCCTGCCAATCTTACAACAATGAATAAATCTTCTTCCTTATTAAAATATTCTTCTAATAGTTTCTTTTTGACAGCATCTTCAATTTCATCAAGCGTATATCCCAATACATTGAGTTCACCAAAAATTGGAATTTCTATGTTACCGTGTTTACTTACAGTAAAACCGTTGTAGTATATGGTTTGTTCTGATTGACCGCTACCTGAATTTTCATTTGACACAGGCTGAAACATCGCAACTAATTTTGCATCAGTAGATTTAATATTGATAGATAATAAGTCTCCTATCTGAACCCTGTAGGGTTTTTCGTTTAATTTTATCGATTGCTGAATAAGTGCTTCATCGCCTTCTTTTTCTCCAAAGTACGTGAGCTCCTTATTGGTAACACAAGAAGCTAACATGAAAAAAATGATCAGAATTGATATCGGGGCTTTCAAATTCATTAAATGGGTGCTGTTGTTTAACAAGCAAATATAAGTTTTACGCATTAATAATAAAATTCTATGCGACATATCTGATCTTTTTATTTTTAATTTGTAAAAAAATCAACAAAGTGAATTATTTATCCGTCGAAAATATCTCAAAATCTTTTGGGGAACGTGTTTTGTTTAAAGACATCTCTTTTGGAATCAATAAAGATCAAAAAGTAGCATTCATTGCCAAAAACGGAACAGGAAAAACCTCGCTCCTCAATATTATCACTGGACGTGAAGAGTCTGATAGCGGACAAATTATTTCTCGAAAAGGAATTCACATTGCTTTTTTGTCACAAAATGAACGCTTAGATCCGAATCTTACGATTGAGGAAACCATTTTTGCTTCCGACAATCCAATTTTAGACATTATTGCTAGTTATGAACGTGCTTTACTGAATCCTGATGATACAGACAACTATCAGATAGCATTTGAACAAATGGAATTGCACAATGCATGGGATTTTGAAACTCAATACAAGCAAATTCTATTTAAGCTAAAGTTAGAAAACTTAGCTCAAAAAGTGAGTAATTTGTCTGGTGGACAAAAGAAACGATTGGGATTAGCCACAATTTTGATTAACAAACCTGATTTATTAATCTTAGACGAACCAACGAATCACCTTGATTTGGAAATGATTGAATGGTTGGAAGATTATTTTAAAAAGGAAAATATAACCTTATTTATGGTGACACACGACCGTTATTTCTTGGAACGTGTGTGCAACGAGATTGTAGAACTTGAAAACGGACAATTATACAATTACAAAGGAAGCTATTCATATTATCTAGATAAAAAAGAAGCACGAATACAAGCAGAGCAAGCTTCTGTGGAAAAAGCAAAAAATTTATATAAAAAGGAACTCGATTGGATGCGTCGTCAGCCAAAAGCGCGAACTACCAAATCTAAATCGCGTATCGATGATTTTTATGTAATCAAAGAAAAAGCGCATCAACGTAGAAAAGAACACGAAGTTCAATTGGAAATCAATATGGAACGTATGGGAAGTAAAATTCTGGAGTTACATAATGTTTCCAAATCATTTCAAAATAAAGTCTTGCTCGATAAGTTTGAATATGTATTCAAAAAGGGCGAACGTATCGGAATCATAGGAAAAAACGGAACAGGAAAATCTACCTTTTTGAATATGATCACAGGAAATTTAAAACCTGACGGCGGAAAAGTGATTGTTGGTGACACCATTAAATTTGGCTATTATACGCAAAGTGGAATCAACCCAAAAGAAGGTCAAAAAGTAATTGATGTTATTAAAGAATATGGCGAATATATTCCATTAAAAAAAGGACGTATTATTTCGGCTGCACAATTGCTAGAACGTTTTTTATTTGACAGAAAACGTCAATACGATTTTGTAGAGAAATTGTCTGGTGGTGAGTTAAAACGTCTGTATTTATGTACCGTATTGATTCAGAATCCGAATTTTCTAATTCTGGATGAGCCTACAAACGATTTAGACATTGTAACATTAAATGTACTAGAAAGCTTTTTATTAGATTTTCCAGGTTGCTTGTTAGTAGTGTCGCATGATCGTTATTTTATGGATAAAATTGTGGATCATTTATTTGTATTCCGTGGAAACGGCGTTATTGAAGATTTTCCTGGAAATTATACGGATTTCAGAGTGTATGAAGATAGTATTGAACCTGAAACGAAAACCGTTGAAAAAAAAGAAAAGAAATCGTGGCGACAAGATGATAGCGACAAACTTAGCTATAACGAACAAAAAGAATACAAGCGCTTAGAAAAAGACATTCAACGTTTGGAAGAAGAAAAAGAAGCAATTGAAGCACTATTTGTCACAAGTGAATTGTCTCAAGAAGAAATTCAAGAAAAGTCAATGGAATTACAAAAAATCATCAACGAGTCAGAGGAAAAAACAGAACGCTGGTTTGAATTGGCGGCTAAAATTGAAGACTAATTATGTGGTATCAAATCTTTGCTTACTTCAAATTCTTTTTAAAATCTACCAATCAACATGGTATTCATTCGCCATTTGTATATGACTTGGTAACCCAGTGTTTTTATGACAAAAAGAGGTTCCATGAATATCCATTTATTGATCAATACAGGAAGGAATTACTTAACAATCATACCCTCATAGAAGTTAAAGATTTTGGTGCAGGAAGCAGAGTATTTTCATCCAACAAACGAAAAGTTTCCGCCATTGCAAAAAATGCTGGAATTTCACGAAAAAGGGCTCGTTTACTCCATAGATTAACACATTATCTTACACTAAACAAATCGCTAGAAATTGGCACCTCACTAGGTTTGGCTTCAAAAGCTTTGCATTATAATGCTAATAAATTGATCACTATTGAAGGTTGTCCAGAAACTGCTAAGATTGCACAAAATCAATTTGATAAGCACAAAATGAAAAATATCAAGCTTATTGTTGGTGAGTTTGAAACTGAACTTCCGAAGCTGATCAATACAAATTATGATTTGGTGTATTTTGATGGAAATCACCAAAAAGAAGCCACTCTTTTGTATTTTGAAACTTTACTCCAAACAATACATAACGAAACGGTTTTTATCTTTGACGATATTCATTGGAGTAAAGAGATGACTGAGGCTTGGGAAACCATTAAAAACCATCCAAAAGTTACTGTAACGATTGATACATTTTTTTGGGGATTTGTATTTTTTCGAAAAGAACAGGTAAAAGAACATTTTATTGTACGTTTGTAACACTTATGTTTGAACTTATTTTTACCATACTTACTTTATTAATTTCGCTTTTAGGAAGCATGCTTTTTCTACAGCGAAAGTTCAAAATTTATAGCGGTTTCACTCCTATTCTGATGTTTTGTGGTTTGGGAATTATATTAACTATAGCATTGCTATTCGGAATTTTACAAATAGTCACCTATGCATTGTTTTCATTAGGATTAATTGGCTTTATTTACTACGCTTTTGAACATCATAAGAAAGGTACTAAAAAAGTTTTTATCGAATTTCCATTACGAATCTTCGTTGTACTTTTTGGGTTCAGTTTTGCATTGTATGGAAGTTCCTATTTTTCTGCTTGGGACGAATTCAGTTTTTGGGCAGTTGCTCTCAAAGAATTGGTTGTGACCAATGAAATATACGGACTCAACTTTACCGATTTCCCAGAATACCCACGAATCACAACCTTAATTCAATACTATTTCAACAAAACCATTGCGACACCTTTTCATGAAGGTATTAGTATCTCGACACATGTACTATTTTCATTAGCGTTTATCCCGATGATTTGTTATGAACAAAAAAAAAGATATCTCAACTTAATTCTCACATGTACAGTATTATTTGTAGCATATCAAGTGTTATGCACGCCGATTTACTTTTTGTATGCAGATAACTTTATAGCGATGTTTTTAGGTGTTGGTTTAGCATTTTATTTTCTATTGAAAGATAAAAACAAAGCGTTACTTTTTGCTGCAATTCCTTTAGCAGCGCTAACGTTAACAAAGCCAATCGGAATTCTATTTAGCATTATCGGATTAGGTATTATTAGCGTAAATTACCTCTTTACTAACAACATACGTGAACAGTTTTTACAAAAAGTAAAACCTTTGGCGCTAGCAGGTTTGATAATTATAAGTTGCTATGGAAGCTGGAAAGTATTTATTGCTATCGAAAATACGCAACCCATTTCTAAAACGACCTCGCAGATTACAGTTGATAACATTATGAATCCGCCGGATCATTATTACCCAATTCGCGATTCATTTATTGATGCTTTTTTCTTTGGCGGACAAGAAATTGGAAGCGCCATTTTAAAGCCTACAACACTTCAAAAAGACATTCAAAAATATACAGGTATCAATTTGTCGTTTTTGCAAGATGCTTCCAACATAAAAATAAGTGCTTTGGTTATTATCCTTTTATTAATCAGCATTGCTCTATATCACAGAAAGCAACTTTTAGTCTACTTTCCAAAGAAATATAGTTTTACCATACTCGCAACTACTATGATTTTAGCAATTGTTGGTTATGCAGTTTTACTGCTTTTTATTTATGCCTTTGTGTTTTATGAAATCACGCAAAAAGAGGCTAGTGAATTGGCAAGTTATTATCGCTATATGGGAAGTTTACTCTTAGCCTTTTTCTTCTTTTTTAGCATCTTAATTTACAATACTAACAAGAAATATACTTATTATATAATTGCGATCTTATTTCTATTTATGTTGGTTGTTCCGCGATCGTTCTTTTCAAATTTAATGAATTCTACACCAAATACTTATGTAGAAAGCAGATTGAGAATCAGAACTCAATTTGAAACGTTTATTCAAAACGAAAACGTTGAAAAAGTAGCGTATATGACCTATGACAATATTGAAGATATTACACAATATCATTTAAAGTACGAGCTCCTACCAATTCAAACAAACAGTGAACCAATCACCTTCACAAAATTAACAGCTACTAAAACTATTGCAGCCGTAGAACAAGAGTTAGCTAAGTATGATATGATCATCATCAAAGAAGAAAAAAGTAATGAAATTCAACAATATTTCGCTTCCAACGGAATTGTAAAGCCAATTTTTATTATTCGATAACTTTTTTGTGTAATTTCATAAAATCAAAACTATAGAATGAAATTGACAAAACTATTCGTCCTTCTTTTTGCAAGCCATCATGTTATGGACGTATAGCACAATACATACACATGATGCAAAAAAGAACAATTAATAAATATCCAACGGCAACATTTCTTTTTTGAAACCTAACATCATAATAGTATTCATGATTCTTTCTAAAACCGCCAATAATCATAAAAAAGATGGCTCCGAATATCTCTGCAACAACTAATGGACCAGCATCTCTGTATTCATTAAGCCTCTTTTTCTTATTTTCTTTATCTGATTTCATTAAACTTTAATAAAAGTATCAATTGATGAGACTTCATAAAAATTAAAAAGTTACAAATCAAACGACAAACACAAAGCAAGTCTAACAATCTAATTTCAAAGAAAAATTCACTATTATTCACTAGAAAAAAGTAAATTCGTAACAATTATTATATTTAGCCTCAAAAATCTATTAAAGTGAGTGATACACGTTTACAAGAAGTCTTAGAAGTCAACAAAAAGCAGAAAGAATTCTACAATGTAAAAAAGAAGAATTTTGCAACGAAGCTTTGGTCTTTTATGCGAAATAAATTGTTGTCTGATTTCCGAAAAGAGCTACAAATCAACGAACAAGTTTATGAAAAACACAAAGCTTGGTTGGGCGATTTATCCGATAAAAAAGTATTGGATTTAGGCTGTTTTGCAGGAAATCATCTAAGTTTATATTTAGCCGAAAATTCCAAAAGCTATTTAGGCATTGACTTAAGTGATAAAGCTATTGGACAGTTAAACGAGCGCTTGAAAGATTTCCCGAATGCAAAAGCTGAAGCGATTGATTTTTTATCGCCAGAATTTAAAGAAACGGACTTTGACATTATCTATGCGTATGGTGTGTTGCATCACTTTGAAAGTTTAGACCTTTTATTTGGTAAACTCAAAGAAAAACTAGCTGATGATGGAAAATTGATTTCTTATGATCCGTTAAAAACAAGTTTACCATTGCGTATTATACGTGGTATGTATCGCCCTTTTCAATCAGATGCTGATTGGGAATGGCCGTTTACTAAGAAAACTGTGCAACGCTTTCATAAAGAATTTAAAGTGGTAGAACGCAGAGCCATCTTAGGAAGTTCCAAATGGGCATTTTTCCTAAACTTACTTCCTATGAGTTCAACTAAAAAATTAAATTATATCAAAAAACTACATCAAAAAGATTGGGAGCAATCAAAAACTAGTCATCGTCACTTGTATAAATGTATGCACTTAACCATGTTGATGGAACAAAACAACTAACTATGAGTCAAGAGTTAATTGTCATAATTATTATTGTGGCTGTATTAGGTCCTTTTCTATTCATTAACACACGAAAAAATAAAAGACGCAATAATAGTCGTAAAGATCGTCAATTCATGAATGATTATCTAGAAAAGAAAAAAGATCAAAAAAATGATTAAATGCTACAAGAGTAAAGAAGTACAGAAATGAATCTGTTTAGCTTTCACTCTTTATTAGTGCATTAATTGCTTATTGATTTATATATGCTTCGATTTAAAGCGTCAAAAAACCAATTTTAAGAGAATACCTAATATACAATTGAACGTAATCGTAACAAAAACAAAAAAAACTGACTGATAACAATAAACAAAAGAAGAAATATGACTGTTAGAGTAATCCTTATTGGCATTGTTATCGTTGCTGTTCTCTATGTATATGCGTATCAAAGAACCAACAGACATTAAAAACATCTCAAAAAGAAAAAGAAAAAGAAAAGATGAAAATTTATACTAAAACGGGAGATAAAGGAACCACTGCCCTATTTGGTGGAACTCGTGTCCCAAAACATCATATCCGTATTGATAGTTATGGAACTGTAGATGAATTGAATTCATATATTGGTTTAATTCGCGATCAGGAAATCAACCCACATTACCAAAATGTATTGACAGAAATTCAAGATTTACTATTTACCATTGGTGCTGTTTTAGCTACAGACCCTGAAAAGGCAACTTTAAAAAATGGAAAAGATCGTTTAAACATTCCCAGAATCTCAGAAGCAAACATTGCAGTTTTAGAAAGAGAAATGGATACAATGAATGATGCATTGCCACCAATGACACATTTTGTGTTACCAGGTGGACATCAAACTGTGTCATTCTGTCACATTGCCCGTTGTGTTTGTAGACGAGCAGAGCGTTTAGCATCAGCTCTTTATGAATTAGAACCATTTGACGAGCATAGCTTAAAATACTTAAACCGACTTTCTGACTACCTTTTTGTATTGGCACGAAAGTTGTCGCATGACTTACAAGCGAACGAAATAAAATGGATTCCTCAAAAGAATTCTTAAATAGCTAATTATTAAGGAAATAAATATCCTTAAAAAAACGTTCTTAAAAATAATGTGTAAATAATGATTTTTTTACTTGACTTTTTCATTTAAAAATTTATTTTTGCAAAAAATTAATATCGAAGAATATGTATTGGACATTAGAACTTGCATCCCATTTAAGCGATGCGCCTTGGCCAGCTACAAAAGATGAGTTGATCGATTATGCAATTAGAACTGGAGCTCCATTAGAAGTTGTAGAAAACTTGCAATCAATTGAAGATGAAGGAGATTCTTATGAATCTATTGAAGAAATATGGCCTGATTACCCAACAGAGGAAGATTACCTCTGGAACGAAGATGAATACTAAAACAAATTTAAGCAAGGAAAAAAGTCTCCATATCGAGGCTTTTTTTTTGGTTTAATATAAAACCACATACACCATGAGTTTTTTAAATTCAGTGTTAAAAATGTTTGTTGGAGATAAATCCAAGAAAGACATAAAGCTTATTCAACCAATTGTTACCAAAATAAAGGAACATGAGCAACAACTAGCACAGTTATCACTTGATGAGTTGAGAGCTAAAACAACACAATTTAAGTCGCGCATTACGGAAGCGTGCAAAGAAGTAAATGCTAAAATTGATGCATTACAACAAGAAGCAGAAAGCATTTCGGATATTGAACGTAAGGAAGATATTTATCAGGAAATTGATAAATTGAGAGACGAAGAATATGAAATTTCTGAGGGTGTTTTATTTGAAATCCTACCAGAAGCTTTTGCGGTTGTAAAAGAAACTGCAAAGCGTTTTACAAATAATACAGAATTGAATGTAACTGCAACTCCGTATGATAGAGAGTTGTCTGGAATACATGATTATGTAACCTTAGATGGAGATAATGCTATATGGCAAAATTCTTGGGATGCAGCTGGAAAGCAAGTAACTTGGGATATGATTCACTATGACGTACAGTTAATTGGTGGTATCACAATGCATCAAGGAAAAATTGCAGAGATGCAAACTGGTGAAGGTAAAACTTTAGTTGCAACACTTTCTGTATACTTAAATGCCTTGCCAGGAAAAGGAGTGCATTTAGTAACCGTGAATGATTACTTAGCAAAACGTGATAGTGCGTGGATGGCTCCTATTTTCCAATTCCATGGATTAACGATTGATTGTATTGATTACCATCAACCAAATTCGGAAGCAAGAAGAAAAGCATACATGGCTGATATTACGTATGGAACAAATAATGAGTTTGGTTTTGATTACTTGCGTGATAATATGTCACATTCACCAAATGATTTAGTACAACGTCCGCATAACTACGCTATTGTCGATGAGGTCGATTCTGTATTAGTTGATGATGCGCGTACACCGTTAATCATTTCTGGTCCAATACCACAAGGAGATTTACACGAATTCAATGAGCTAAAGCCAAAAGTAGCTGATATTGTTCAAAAACAGCGTCAATACTTAACAGGTGTTTTAGCAGAAGCGAAAAAATTAATTAAAGATGGTGAAACTAAAGAAGGTGGATTCTTATTATTAAGAGTATACAGAGGTTTACCTAAGAACAAAGCATTAATCAAGTTCTTAAGTCAAGAAGGAATAAAACAATTACTTCAAAAAACAGAGAACTTCTATATGCAAGACAACAATCGCGAAATGCACAAAGTAGATGCAGAGTTATTATTCGTGATTGAAGAAAAGAACAATCAAATAGATTTAACAGATAAAGGAATTGAGTATTTATCGGTAGGAAGTAACGATAAAGAATTCTTTGTAATGCCAGACATTGGTGGAGAGATTGCCCAAATTGAAGAACAAGGACTTGAAAAAGACAAGGAAATTGAGTTAAAAGAGCAATTATTCAACGAGTTTCAAGTAAAAAGTGAGCGTATTCACACTATGAATCAGTTGTTGAAAGCGTATACACTTTTTGTAAAAGATGTTGAATATGTTGTGATGGACAATAAGGTCAAGATTGTCGATGAGCAAACTGGTCGTATTATGGATGGTCGTCGTTATTCTGACGGATTGCATCAAGCGATAGAAGCGAAAGAAAATGTAAAGATTGAAGATGCAACTCAAACTTTCGCTACCATTACTCTACAGAACTATTTCAGAATGTATCGCAAACTATCTGGAATGACAGGTACGGCAATTACGGAAGCAGGAGAATTATGGGAAATCTATAAATTGGATGTAATTGAAATTCCAACAAATAGACCAATTGCTCGTAAAGATAAAGAAGATTTAATCTACAAAACGAAGCGTGAAAAATACAACGCTATCATTGATGAGGTTACCGAATTGTCGAAACAAGGAAGACCTGTATTGATTGGTACTACTTCGGTAGAAATCTCGGAATTGTTGGGAAGAATGCTTTCTATTCGTAAAGTTCCTCACAATGTATTAAACGCTAAATTACACCAAAGAGAAGCTGATATTGTTGCGGAAGCTGGTCGCCCAGGACAGGTTACAATTGCAACAAACATGGCAGGTCGTGGTACGGATATTAAGTTAAGTGATGAAGTAAAAGCCGCTGGTGGTTTAGCAATTATTGGTACAGAACGTCACGATTCTAGACGAGTAGACCGTCAGTTACGTGGTCGTTCAGGTCGTCAAGGAGATCCAGGAAGTTCGCAGTTTTATGTGTCTTTGGAAGATAACCTAATGCGTTTATTTGGTTCGGACAGAGTTGCCAAGATGATGGACAGAATGGGACTGAAAGAAGGAGAAGTAATTCAGCACTCTATGATGACAAAATCTATTGAACGTGCACAAAAAAAAGTAGAAGAAAATAACTTCGGAATTCGTAAGCGTCTTTTAGAATATGATGATGTAATGAATGCACAACGTGAAGTAGTATACAAACGTCGTCGTCATGCCTTACACGGAGAGCGTTTAAAGGTTGATATTTCGAACATGGTATATGATACTGCCGAAATCATCATTCAAACGAATAAAGCCGCGAATGACTTCAAAAACTTTGAATTTGAGTTATACCGCTACTTCTCTATAGAAAGCCCAATTACAGAAGAGCAATTTGGCTCACTTACAGATGAAGAAATCATAGGAAAAGTATATACAGAAGCTTTTAGAAGCTACAATGAGAAAATGGAAATCAATGCCGAAATGGTATATCCAGTTATCAAAGACGTATACGAAAACCCTGAAAATAAATACGAACGCATTGTTGTTAAGTTTACAGATGGAACGAAAGAATTAAACGTTATCAGTGACTTAAAAGAAGCTTACGAATCGAAAGGGAAGCAAATGGTAAATGATTTTGAGAAAAATATTTCTCTTGCAATTATCGATGATGCTTGGAAAACACACTTGCGTAAAATGGACGAATTGAAACAGTCGGTTCAGTTAGCCGTTCACGAACAAAAAGATCCATTATTGATTTATAAGTTTGAAGCTTTTGAATTGTTTAAAGAAGTAATTGATAAAGTAAATCGTGAAATATTAACATTCTTATTCAAAGGAGAATTAGCCGATAACAATCCTGATCGTGTTCGTGAAGCTCGTGAACAAAAACGTAAAAAGGACAACTATACAACTTCAAAAGAAGAAGTATTAAACAGTGATGAGAAAGAAGCAGCACAACGCGCTGCAATGCAACAATCACAACAACGTCCGCAAGTAACAGAAACAATTGTTCGCGATAAGCCAAAAATTGGTCGTAACGAACGTGTAACAATTAAAAATGTTATGACAGGCGAAAACAAAACTGTAAAATTCAAACAAGCAGAACCTTTAATTGCTAAAGGGCAATGGGTTTTAATTGAAGAATAAACTTTTAGTGCCTCAACCTAACTCACTGTAAACATTGACTTCGTTCAGTGTTTATATTTAGTAAAATCGAGATACACTTAATATATATAAAACTCTCATGTGATCACATGAGAGTTTTTTTATGTCTAAAAACATTAAAAACTTTGCCATTGCATCAGAATATTGTAGATTTAAGATTAACTGACTTATTTTTCTCAAAACAAAGAATTGTAATCTGATTTTAAAATAACAGGCGCCGTTTTTGGGTGTTTACATCCTAAAAAAATCATATTCATGTTGGATATGGAATCGGTATGACAGATGGTGGCGGATTATTAATGGTAGACACCGAAATAGTTCCTCCTAACTGTAGAATGCCTATTGCACTCGTTTGGGTGATGGGAAAAAGTCATCCATATGAAAAAAATGTAACCATTAAAAAAACGACGTATTCAGAAGCGTTAGAAAACAATATCTGGTAATAAAAACAAAACAGTAGCTTCAATTAAGAAAATGACCGAAGAGCAAAAAATACTATGGAATAAAATAGAAGCATTCCAATTGGATGACATTACATCTTCCTTCACATTTACAGACAGACTTTGCAGAGAAAATGGTTGGAAATATGAATATGCAGTGAGAGCAATTCATGAATATAAAAAATTTATGTTTCTTATTTGTATTGCTGATCATCCATTGACACCATCCGATCAAGTAGATCAAGTATGGCATTTACATCTTGTGTATACACGATTGTATTGGACAGAGTTTTGTAAAAATACTTTAGGGCGAGAAATTCATCACGGACCAACAAAAGGCGGTTCCAGTGAAAAAGAAAAATTTAACGATTGGTATCAAAAAACAAAGGAATTGTATGTAACTATATTCAAAAAAAATCCACCAACAGATATATGGCCTTCTTCCAAGATAAGATTTGGAGAAATTCGCTTCAGAAGAGTAAATCTTCATAGAAATTGGGTATTCCCAAAATTTAAAAAAATATGATTAAAGAATTAACGGAACTATCTCCAGCGGAAGTCTTACTTATCGAAAACCCTGCTGTTAAAATTGATGTGCTTGCAAGAGTAACCTTTTTTGATTTACTTTTAAAAGAAGTTTTTGAAATACTACCCAAACCTAAAGCTACGGAAGAGGAAAAGAAAAATCCGATTATACGTATTGGAAAAGCATATACAACGTACAAACCGTTAAAGCACGAATCTATATTTGTTGCAATTTTCTCAAAAGATGACACCCTACAAATAAGTCTCTCCAATCTTTTAAAAACGGCCTTTGAAAAGGTTAAAAATAGTGAAGCATATAAATTAAAATATGTATATACAGATGAACGAATGAAGCCGTATTACAAATCAAACTTTTTTCAGAGATTACTTGGGATTAGAGTTGTCACTGAAAAAGGAATTCATGCGCAAAATGAAATTAAAAGAGAACTAAGACGTATCAAGATCAACGCAAGTAGAAAAACGAAAGGGGCTGTTGAATTATTATTAGCTATCAAAGGAAATATTATTCTAATTCCAAAAATTCCAACTGAAGTTTTTGAAAAATTAGCAAAAGAGAAGCAGAACTTAAAAAAGGAAAAATCAAATTTACTATTGGGAAACTTAAGTTATGTAAGCTTATATGAGCACAATACCATAAAAAACCAATTTGATTTAATGGCAATTAATGATAGTGATTTCACGCCTATCATAGAATCTATTGATGGTTTTGATGATGGTTCTGGCGATAGCGGTTGTGGAGGTTGTGGGGGATGCGGCGGTTGCGGAGGCTGTGGTGGTTGATAAAATTTAAATTACTCATAAAAGAAGTTCAATGACAATATTAAATGTAAGTTTTGGTATTTATGCATTCCTTCCTGAAGGATGGATTTTTATGATTGCAATTATCATAATTAAATGTTTGGCCTTTCCAAATTGCTTTCAAACACTTGGAAAAACGGAAAAGTTTACTCTACTGTAATTATTTCAAATCTAATAAGCGGTATCATAGGAATTGTTGGTTCAATGATTTTGAATGGAGGTTGGTGGCTTGTAGTATGGTTTCCTTGGGTAAGTAATCATGAAGTTTGAGGCGACAGAGCATTTCAACAATTGATCATTTTTTACCTGATAGCGTTTGTTTTGACAATTTTAATTGAAGTCGCTATTAACATTTTTAGATTAAAATCTGAGTATTCTCAAAAAAGAATCATAGCTAAAACACTAATTATAAATACAATAAGTTATTTAATTGGTAGTATTGCAATGTATTCTTTTACTTTTTAAAGATAAAAATCAGAAAATAGTTTAAAACAAATCATGTACTTTATTTACTATGCATGCATTGCTTTTTGAAAAAAAATGCTAAATTTATAGAAAATCGTTTGTTCTATGGAAGCATATGCGAATGCCCTACTTTATGCCATTCCTTTTTTCTTTGTATTAGTAATCTTTGAAATTGCCTATGGTTACTTTATTAAAAACCAAACACATACTTTGAATGATACAATATCAAGTATCAGCTCAGGGTTAACAAGTATTAATAAAGATTCGTTGGGTTTAGCCGTTATTTTAATTTCTTATCCATTTTTATTAGATAGTTTAGCAATCTTTTCTATTTCTGAAACTTGGTATGCCTATCTCCTAGCCTTTATTGCTATTGACTTTGCAAGTTATTGGAATCACCGATTGAGTCATAAGATAAATTTCTTTTGGAATCAGCATGTGATTCATCATAGTAGTGAAGAATTTAATTTAGCGTGTGCATTACGACAATCCATTTCAAATATTTTAGGATATTTTCCTTTATTGTTAATTCCTGCTGCATTGATAGGAATTCCATATAAAATCATTGCTATTCTTACACCTATTCATCTATTTGCACAATTTTGGTATCATACCAAGCATATTGGAAAATTGGGTTTGTTAGAATACATTATTGTAACACCTTCACAACACAGAGTACATCATGCAATTAATCCTGAATATATTGATAAAAACTTAGCCGCTGTTTTTTGTATTTGGGATCGCATATTTGGAACATTCCAAGAGGAACTCGATGATGTGCCACCAGTGTTTGGAGTTTTAAAACCTGCGGCAACTTGGAATCCTATACTTATCAATTTTCAACATTTATGGCGATTAATTAAAGATGCTTGGCGCACTAATAGTTATTATGACAAACTTCGAATTTGGTTTATGCCAACAGGTTGGCGTCCAAAAGATGTAAAAGAAAAATATCCTGTAAAAATTATTGAAAATGTATATACTTTTGAAAAATACCATACTGCGTCTTCTATATCATTGCAAGTTTGGTCTGCATTTCAATTAGTCATGACCATATTGTTAATGTTATTCTTATTTTACAACTTTGGAAACATCTTAAAATCGAATGGTTATGGTATGCTAGTATTGTATGGAGGTATTGTTTTTGTTGGAATATACAGTTATACAAGCTTGCTAGATAAGTATAAATACACGATTATATTTGAAGCCATAAAAGTTGTTTTGGGACTTTTTGTAATTCTTACTTTTAAAGATTGGTATGGAATGAATTCTTATTTCCAATATGGAAGTCTCTTAATGGCAGCTTATTTTGTCATTAGCTTTTTAATGACAATTTACTTTTCATATATAGAAAAAATAAGGTTTTCCTCGAAATCAGTTACAGTCTAATTCAAATTCTTATCTAATTGTTTGGAAAAAATTTTTACTTGTATCACTACAAATACCAATAAAAAGAAGAAACAATACGCATAAGTAGCTGGAATTTCAGGTATTTCAAACGTTGGCTCGTACTTTTCAATCACTAAGCTTGATAAGTTCCAATCGCCAAAAATGGAGAATCCTAAAGAGAAACGTGTCAATACAAACGCAAAAATCAAAAATAAAGCAGCAATTATAAGCCAACCTACTTTACTAATTAAAGGTTTATACGCTTTTACAGGCACTTTTTCATGGGTAACAGCTGCCATTACATTGGCTAAAAAATCTGTAGAAGGTGCTTGTAATCCAGCATCTTGCATCACTTCTTTTGTAAACTGATCTAACTTCTTATTTTCTGCTTCCATGATTCAAATATATAGGTTCTACAACATTTTTTAAAATATGAAATAGCTTTTTTCGACTGCGATGCAGTTTTATTTTCACATTATCATACGATATTTTCACAATTTCTGAGATTTCTTTCAGTGGCAATTCTTCAAAATAAAACAAGGTCAGTAATATGCGTTCTTCTTCTGGTAATTTCAACAACGCCTTTTCAATTGTTTCCTTTCTTTCCTTGTCTTCAATATAAGTTAATGCATTTTGCATACTGCCAATATCCGATTCGTTAATCTCATCAATATGCTCTGACAAAACGACTCTTTTGTTCTTTTTAACATAGTCCAAACTCGTATTATAAACAATTCTATACAACCATGTAGAAAATTTAGAAGTTCCTTTGAATGAGTCTAATTTCCTATACGCTTTTATAAAGGTGTCCTGCGAGACTTCTTCGGCATCTTCACGATTTTCTACAATACGCAATGCCAACGTGAATACCATGTTCTTATACTTTGCTACAAGCATTGAATACGCATTTACGTTTCCAGAACGTATCTGATCTATATAATCTTGGTCAGTGTTTTGAGTCATTTCATAGTTAAGACGACAACTTTTTAGAATTGGTTACAGATTTTTTGTTTTTTTCTTGGGTTTTGTTTTTATGTATTAAGTTTTGGATTTTGGATCTTTCACTTCATTTTTAATAAAAACTACTTTCTTTTACATTTAGAAGTACTTCAAACAATCACATCACTCTATTCTAAACTTCCTTATATCATACATTTTCATATTAAAAATGAAAAAAAATAAATTTTTTGTAACCGAAACAAAAAACCGTTCGTCATAATGGGCAAATACAAAAACTAAACTTAAAAAAATAGTAATATGCAACATGAGGTAATAACAACAGGACACGAAGTAATAACATCAGGAGGTATGGGATCAGAAGTAATTATAGTACCCGCAATTTTTGGGGTAATTTTTGGAATGTATTATTTATACATTTCATCAAGAAATAAAGAACGTTTGGCATTGATTGAAAAAGGTGCAGAAGCTAATATCTTTTTCAATACTAAAAAATCATTAACACCAACATGGAAAGTATTGGTCATCAATTTTGCCATTTTAATGATGGGTATTGGATTGGGTATTTTTATTGGTTACATGTTACATTCAGTGATGTCATTACCAGAAGAAATTGCGTATCCAGGTACTATCTTCTTAGTAGGCGGAGCCGCTTTATTTACAGGTTTCTTTGTCACAAAAAAATTAGTTCATCAAAAATAAACGACTGCATCAATCAAAAAACCAGTTAGTTAATTAAGAATGCTAAAACGATTGTTTTTCTCCGGAAAGGCAATCGTTTTTGTTTTATAATGCTTCATCATATATTAAAGTTCAAATAGCAAAGCGTGTCTAAATTAATCTAAACAAATCTAAAACAAATTCAATTCGTATCTTTACAGGTAAGAAAAAGAAAAAATTCAGTCAATCTATTTTTAAGCGTAAGTTTTAAAATTGTGTACGACTGATAGAAAAACTAATTTAATTGTTATGAAATCTATTTATTTGCCTTTGATCGCTATGGTATTTTTTACCTTAAGTTGTAACTCAAACACAAGTACAACTAATACATTGCAAAAGGAACAATTTACGCAAGAACAACTTGAAAAGTACGAAACAGCCTATTTTGCAAGTGGTTGTTTTTGGTGTGTAGAAGCTATTTTTGAAAGTGTAAAAGGTGTGGAAGAAGTTGTATCTGGATATGCTGGAGGAAAAGCGGAAACGGCAAACTACCAATTGGTAAGTGCAGGAAGAACAGATCATGCAGAAGCGGTAAAAGTATATTACGATCCTAAAGTCGTTACTTATGAAACTTTGGTAAAAGTATTTTTTGGTTCGCACGATCCTACAACGTTGAACAGACAAGGTCCAGATGCTGGTAGACAATACCGTTCAGCTATTTTTTATAAAAATGATAGTGAGAAGAAAATTGTGGATATATATATTGCAAAATTAAAAAAGGACAACGTTTTTAGAGGCGATATTACTACGGAAGTAACAAAGTATACTGCTTTTTATGATGCAGAAGGCTATCACCAAAATTATGAAGCTAGAAACCCAAACAATCCATACATACGTGGAGTTTCTATTCCAAGATTAAAGCGTTTTCAAAAGAAATTTCCTGATTTATTGAAGAAAGGAAGTCATTAGACTAAATGAATGAGCATGTCACATCGAGTACAGTCGAGATATAAAATGCTGAAGTTTGAATGATTAGAAATTAAAAATTTATACATCAAATACGTCATTAAAAACGATAGCGTGGTAATCTGTTCAAATCAAAGCAAAATTAATATCTGAAACAAATTAATTGCCACGAATTTCTTTAAAATTCTCGCAATGATACTTCAAAAATACACAAACCGATAACAAAAAGTTATCGGTTTTTTTAGTTTAAATATATATCAAGAAGTTTTCACAGAAAGATCAAGATAATTTTTAAAAACATCAAGACAAAAAAATATTTTATCAAGATAAATTTGTTGAGATATCAAGATAAAGTTATTGTCCAACCCTTACAAAACAAAAAATACTATTTATGTAAATCATTTCTTTAGAAAAATAACACTTACAAAATAAATTTGACGCTTATGAAATATTTTCCAGACTAAACAATATTATTCTTACATTTATAATGTAATTATGATCATTCCCCCGAAATTAGGACAGTAGTTTAAGTTAGAAAAAAAGACTTAAATTTACTGATATGACACGAAGAAAATTCACTTCAAAATTCAAGACCAAAGTTGTTTTGGAAGTATTAA